>ENA-UEYL01001204-UEYL01001204.1-human-gut-metagenome-genome-assembly--contig:-NODE-1204-length-23082-cov-30.375657_pt1 | contig 23082 bp, 4 predicted proteins | sample MGYA00242941_ERZ507946 | MGnify/ENA primary metagenome ERZ507946 (study PRJEB26167, sample SAMN06115482) | human gut metagenome | host: Homo sapiens | place: China:Guizhou | collected 2015-03-11...
GAAAGGGGAATGGAACAAAACTTTGCTATGAGAACTGAATAAGAAGAAACGAAAGGACCGCCTTTCCGGGTATGGGAAGGCAGTCCTTTTCAGTTGTCCGCCGAAAAGGCATGAGTAACCCCCCAGTTAAACTGAAAGTGGGTTATAGGACATTTTGTGTTGATACAAAGGGCGATGGAACTAGTATTTAACTAGCCTCATCGCCCTTTAAAGTTGTTTAAAAGAACTTTGAGGGTGGACAAAACGTGTTGATAAAAAAGCTGAAAGTCATTGCAGTAACTGGCTTAAATAGGGTTATATCTTCCTAAGAAATAATTTTCCGGGAGGAAGCTATTATGAACCAAGTGCGATGTTTTAATTGCGGTAACATTTGTGTTAAGAATGGAAAAACTAAAGCGGGTACGCAGCGATGGCTTTGTAAGGAATGTAGTGATAGTTTTACTAATCCCATAGATAACTCAACCAAGCAATTTGTACAGTTTCAACATTGGTTATTTAGTAAAGCTGTGCAGAAAGAAATGTCCGGTGCAGGGAGATCTTTTCGAAGGAAAATATCTAAATTTTGGGAAATATGGCCTATGCCGCCTAAAATTGAGAGTCCGATGAAGGTTGTATATGTGGACGGTATTTATTTAGGAAGAAAAGCATGTATCCTTATTTGTTGTAATGAAAGATATGTGCTTGGATGGTATTTGTGCCGCTATGAGAATTCCAGAGCATGGGAAGCATTGATGCAGAGAATTGCGGCTCCCGCTATGGTCGTTTCTGATGGAGGCCCCGGCTTCCGGAAAGCACTAAAAAGAGTCTGGCCCCAAGGCTAAGTTGCAGCGTTGTACTTTCCATGCCTTCCTCCAGGTAAAGAGATATACAACCGGTAGACCTAAAACCATTGCCGGTATTGAAATGTACATGATAGCAAAGGATTTGCTGATGATAAAAGACATGGAGCAAGCAGGTCATTGGGTAACCCGATTGATAAACTGGAGAATAAGGCATAAGGCCTTTCTTAGTGAAATGACACGAGATGAAAAAGGCAAACTTCGCCCTATGCATGAACGTTTACTAAAGGCCGAGCGGTCACTGGCCAGATTAGTACGGCAAAACACATTATTTACCTATTTGGATGAATCGTTGTCTTATGGAGAAGAACTACCATCGACAAATAACCGTATAGAAGGCGGAATAAATGCACAATTAAGAACGATGCTTAGAAACCATCGGGGGATGTTCATTGAAAGACGCATAAAAGCGGTTTTCTGGTGGTGTTACTTCCACACACCGAAACCGCTTTCTGCATCTGAAATCCTAAAGGTAATGCCCACTGACAGAAGTATTTCTAAACTGTATAAAGCGATGAATGAACGAGCCAAATTAGAGGATTCAATTCCCACATGGGGAGATGCTATTGTGTGGCATGAACTTCATAAATCTAATTCGTATCCGATCTATCTTTGGGATTAGCCATCAACACGTTTTGTCCTATAACCCGCATTTATGAGTAAAACGCTGCTAAAAATAATGGACGGTCAATAGCGGTGTTGTGCAAAACCTAATTTTAATTATAGGGCCTAAATTAATAAATAAATTATATGCATTGCGATAAAGCGATAGGAGTATTAGTCATATATTGTAAAAAATATGGCATAGTGATATCATAAAAGTGGGTATTCTTAAAGCAAATGGGTTTAAGCATTAAGAATTTAACCTTTATATCCTGCATGCAGGAATCACACAAAATTATATAAGGAAAGCAGTCGTGGGGAATCCGGTTAGAATCCGGAACTGTCCCGCAACTGTAGAGGGAGTTTTGCGGCTGTAAGCCTTTCACAGAGGAGCCGCAGGATAAGGAACTGAGTCAGAGTGCCACCTGCTTTCTATGAGATTGGCGTAACTTGCGAGGTATAAGTTAATGCATAGGAAGCTGGTGCTGTATTTTTAATATGGCAGAAGTCTTCTATGTATCTTTCTTATGCCTCGTTTTATAAATTTGTGGTATGAGCGTACCATAAGTTAAAAATTAAAAATAAATTTTTTGTGTGCGGGGAAATGCCGCGGAAGCGGTGCATATCTTTTTTATATTCTTTTGGTCATGAGGAGAATCAGGATGAAGAAGACATTGGTAATGACGATGGCAGCAGTTTTAACCGGGAGCATGACATACCCTGTGTTGGCAGAGGAGTATGTTTTTGAGATGGCGCCCGTTGTTGTCACAGCGAATCGTGTGAATGAAAATTTGGTGGATGCCAGAGCCGATATCAGTGTAGTTACGAGCCGGCAGATTGAAAAACTCCATCTGAATACCGTGGAAGATGCGTTGCGTACGGTTCCGGGGACACAGTATCTGAATTATGGCGGAAATGGATTGAATGCCAATTTAAGTGGGATCCGGATTAATGGGAGTAAGGATATTATACTGCTTGTGGACGGTGTACGTGTAACAGATTTCAACGGCGCGAATAATTCAGGGTATATGTATTCTTCTCTGCTGAATAATATGGACAATGTCGAACGTATCGAAGTGCTGCGCGGCAGTGCCGGCGCGTTGTATGGAAGTGGCGCCAAAGGCGGTGTGATCAATATCATCACCAAGAATCCCGGGGAAAAGAAAACGACCGTGGATATAGCCAGAGGAACCGGCGGACGGGAAATATATAAGCTGACCACTATGGGGAGAGTAGGGAAGTTTTCCTACATGGCCTATTATGACAAACTGCTGATAGGTGATACCAAATCCGGTGACGGAAGGCTATGGCCCGGGCACACCCATACCTTATCGGACGGAGTGAAATTTGCTTATGATTTTACTGATAAACATTCTCTTTCCTTAAGTTATGACAAAATGAAGTCAAGATATAGAGGATATGATTTTGTGTATTCAAACCGGTATCATGGCGATTATAAGTCCGATATGCTGACTCTGCAGGATAAGATATCCATTGGGAAGCATTGGGATAACCAGTTTACTTACCGCCGGAATAAAGTAAAGACAAATTATTTTCAGGATTATGACATGAATGCGCAGTCCAATTGGGGGATAAGCAGCGACTATACTTATGACATCATCGGCGAGCAGGTGAGCTTCCATGATGAATGGAACCGACTGACTTTTGGTGTGGATTATTCAAAGGGAAGGGACAATGTTCTTCGGGCGGCAGGATTTGACGTAAATGGGAATCCGGTCAAAACGAACCACTGGTATGAAAATTATTCTTTTTATATACAGGAAGATTGGAATTTCCTGCCCCGGTGGTCTCTTTCCGGAGGCCTGCGGCATGACCGCCCTGAGACAGATCAATACACTGCCGATTTTTCCAATCATACATCCAAAAGCTATCGTTTGAGCTATGAAATTACACCTAAGGATACAGTGTATGCGGGACGCAATGATTTCTACATTCTGCCGGGGCTTGATGTTCTTTATATTCCCCAGTATGGAAATGCCAAGGTCAGACCTGCTTATGGATATACGGATACCGTCGGCTACAGCCATGTATTCAGCGATAAGACCATGTTTACCTTTAACTGGTTCAGAACAAAAGATGAACAATCTATCGGATATGATACTTCATCAAAAAAATATAAAAACTTTAATCAGGGTGTTTCAAGAGGATGGAATGCCCAGCTGATTTCGCAGATCGGGAGTAAATGGAGCGCCAATGTAGGATGGGCGCATTTGTACTCCAATGTTCCCGGGGATAATTTTTCTCTCGGATATTCGCCGAAAGATAAACTTACTTTTGACATGATCTATCACAATAAGAAGTTCACCGGAGGTCTGGACGGATTCTATTTTATCCGGAGAAAGAACCCGGTAAACAGTGATTTGAAAGGGTGGCCGAACGATAAATACGGAATTTATAATCTGAGCTTTAATTATGAACCGAGAAAAGATTTTAATTTTTATCTGAAAATCAATAATATTTTCGATAAACTTTGGGCGGAGCATACAGATGTCATATGGAGCGACCATACGCCGGGAACATGGTATTCCATGCCGGGGCGCACATGGCTGTTCGGCGTGAAGATGGAAGTGTAAGGCATAGATCGTTGTAGTGGAGAAAAGGCGGGATAATGATGAAATATGTGTATGGCAGAAAAAAGTGGCTGGCAGCCGGTATAGCAGCATTGCTTATCAGCGGCACCGGAGCAGTTTCGGATGTGCTGGCGGCGCCGGTTTATACTTCCGGTATCACGACCAAGGCAAAAAAAGATAAGGCAACTTTCGGAAGTGCCTATAAAGTGGAAAACGGTGTTAATAAGTATAACTTGGAAGACGGATCAAAAATCAGTATCCACGGCACTTATCACGCTGAGGGTATTACGCCGGGGAAAGGAACGACATCCGTTGTCACCGTGGGTGACGGGACAGGAACGCTGTCCATTGATACTTCCAGCAGCGAAGCAGGAAATTCGCAGGGGGCGGGGATTCTCGCATCTGACGGGAGCCGGCTGACCATAAACGGGAACCTGCAGATTAAGACTTACGGAGGCAGCTGTTTTGCCGACGGTATTTACATGATGCGTGCCGGCACCGGTACGGGGGCCAAAGCGAACATTACTGTCAATGGCAACGTATATATAGGGGATCCGGCAGCCGTTGGAGAACCTCCGGATTCCTCTTCCCGGGACGCGAAATGGGGAGTCAATGCGGCGGAAATACATGGCGGTTACGGGCCGGACGGCCATGTTCCGGGATGGGCGGATGAATATACCGGTGCCCGCTGGCAGCCGACCGGGGTCGATGTGGATATGTCGGACGGCAGCTCCATTGATCTCAACGGCGATGTGTACTTGGCTGTCCGCGGAGCTGCCATGAAGACAGACCCTTATTATAAATCTGCCGGCATGGATGACTATGATATCGCCGTTATTAATGCCAATAAGGGGAATGTGACCATAGTGACGCCATCAAGCACGGGAGAAAGTTTTTATTCCCTTGCCAGTTACGGCGGCACTATCAATGTGAATATGGCAGGAGCGGATGCGGCTTCCCATAAAGTGAATATCAAGGGGAATATCATTGCCATGCGGGATGATAAAGACCACAACGGACAGCCTTACTTTTTCCAGAATGGCCGTATCAATCTGGCTTTGGCAAACAGTGATTCCCAATGGATCGGTGTGGTGGACAACAGCGGATCTGATCAGGCAGGAGAAGTAAATCTCTGGCTGCAGAACGGAGCCGTATGGAAACACAGCTCTCCATCGCGGACCAATGGGCTTCAGGTAGAAAAAATGCCCCAACCGAGCGTATTCCACTATGGGAAATATGACGGAGTATCCCATGTGAACCAGTTGGTGGGCGGAAACTCCGCCGATAAGGCAGGCATCATTTATCCTGAAGAAGTATCGGAAATCCACGTGACGAATTATAGCGGACATGTCAAAGTTATTTATACTCACGAGGGAGATGGCGGTACGACCGCATCTTACCGCGGAGGCGATTTCCGGATAAAGAAAGCAGCTGCCGGTTCGGGAATTGTTGTATCCACTAATAACGCAGGTATTGATATGAATAATGATGATGCTGTATGGAAAGCATTGAACGCGGTGGCGGGGAAGATATATTATGAGGGATCCGTGGACGGCGAGAGTAATCTGGCGGGTAAGGCAGAAATCGCGGAAGGGCTGACCGCGTCATCAGCATCTGCCAAATTAGCGGATATGAAGTATAAGAAAGACAACCACGGGCAGGGATATGTAGAAAAAGGATCAGCACCGAACCCGAATCCGAATCCAAACCCGAATCCGAATCCGAATCCGAATCCGAACCCGAATCCGAACCCGAATCCGAACCCGAATCCACCGACACCACCGGTTCCACCGATTGTCCATGGGGATAATGAGACGGCGCTGATGAAAGGTGGACGCAGCGTGCTGATTGATTCCGCTTTGGAATGGAGAGATGACGCCATGCAGGGGATGCTTCGTTTGGACATGCTCCGCTATCGAAGCGGCATGGAAGGTGCATGGGGAAGAGTTTATGGCGGCAGATGGAAATATGACGGAAACGGTATCGGAATAAAAGAAAACTATTGGGCAGGCGAAGCCGGGTACGACCGCTGTTACCCCAATAACTGGCGTGCAGGTATATCTCTGGATTACAGAGATGGAAAGGGCAAGTATGATTTTGGCGGAAGAGGCGACAGCAAACTGTATGCCCTGTCGCTCTACGGCTCGAAAGATCTTGCCCGGGGCGCCTTTGTGGATATGATCGTCAAAGGGGGTTATATAAAGAATAAGTTTACCCTGTATGACAGAGGAAGAAATCAGTTTACGGGATCATCTACCGCCAGAGGTTACAGTGTGGCAGGGAGATATGGAAAGCGCTTCGGAATGGGAGATTTCTACTGGCAGCCGCAGATCCAATTCACCTGGGCGCATTTGGAACCTGATGAATACGATGTTTCCAATAAAAGCGCCGTGATGACTGTGAAGGGGCAGTCTTTTGACAGTTATGTGGCGAGGGCAGGTATTGAAGCAGGACGTATCGGTTCTTTCGGTGATCTGTATGTAAGAGCGGGCATTGCCCATGAATTCGGCGGCAGAATTAAAGCGTCCTATTCCGCTGCTGACGGCGGTACTAAGGAAACCAGCTATGATTTTAAGGATACCTGGGGGGAATTAACGGTAGGCGGCACGTATAATCTGTCACCTGTAAGCCGTATTTATATAGATGTGACAAGAGGATTTGGCGGGGACTGGAAACGGGAGTGGCAGCTGAATGCCGGTTTCCGGTGCGAGTTCTGAGAAAGGCGGTGCGGAAATAGTGTGGCAGACAGCAGGTATCGTGACGGTTCCGGCTGCGGTATAATACCCTGCTGCAGGGAAGCGGGGTATATATTTCATATTTCTGAAAAGAGAAAGATGGAGGAACAGATTATGAAAGAATATTCGAAATGGAAATCGGGGAAACGGTTTCTGACAGCGGCAATTACATTGTCATTACTCGGCAGTCTTGGTTTGTATAGTCCGGCGGCATATGCCGAAGAAGATTTTGAGGAGTACACTGGCAGCATAACAGGAAAGGAAGATAACGCGTCTGAATATGTTATGGCCCACATAACAAAGGATGGCGGGAAAAATTATAAATTTACCGATGATTCTCTTATAAAAACGAATCAAGGCGTCAAAGTGGGAGATTTGGATTATCCTGTAAATATTGACGCATCAGGGCATGTTTTAAAGTTTTATGGACATGTAAATGACAAACATACCCTTGTTCATGCGGTGGAAGCAAACTCTAAAAAAGGTGTTACTATTACTGCTAAAAAGTTGATTATTGACGCAGGGAATACAAAGAGTCGTGCTGAAGGAATCAGCGTAGGCGGGCAGAACGGAACGAATAAGGATGCGCCGTACAGGCTGACGATTAATGGAGATACGGATATCAGGGCTCATGGTGACACTTATGGGCTGGGCATGTATCTGTGCGGCAATGCGGAAGTCACCGTCAATGGGAACGTGACGATGAATACCCATGATGAAAAGAATCCCTGGGCGGTTTATGTGGAAAAGGATGGCGGCCTCAGCTACTATGGCGGTTCTGCCATCTATGCCGGAAATAATTATAAACTTCAGTTGGGGCCGAAGCTGACCATTAACGGACTGGTGGATCTGAAAGTGAATGCCAATGGTGCATTTGCCAATGGCGGGCATTCGGACATTTATCTCCGCGGCGGAAATATAGAAATCAATAAAGATAATACCAAAGGATATTATGCGCTTCTGGCAGAGTGCGCCACTACCACGATGAATATGGAACGGGATGAAAATAAGGTGCCTGTCAGAGCCGGGAGCGCCAAAGTTACGATAAAAGGGAATATAGGCGCATCTGCCGGCGCGATCAATGTGAATGAGCCGGAGACTTATAGCCGCACGAATCTGGGGTTGGCTACGCCCGATTCCAGCTGGACGGGGATTGCATATAATGCGTTCAAGGATGAAGGAAATGAAGTCAGCGGCACACTTTATGGCAGCGATGAAATCATAAAGAAAACATTTTTTGGGGAAATTAATCTGTGGCTGCAGAATGGTGCCTCCTGGACGAATGAAGCCTGGGGCGAACCGCCTGATGCTTATTACGGAGAGGATTTTTCGGAAAGCCATCTGAAACGGCTGGTCGGCGGGGAAAGCGCCGATAAGGCGGGTCATATTTTCCAGAAACCCGGAGAGGATGAAGACAGCGAAGGTATTAATATCCGCGTAGACGATTATAAGGGATTTACCAACGTATACTATGGGCATAAGGATGAAAAACCCACGGATATCCTCGGCGGGACTTTTACCGTGACTAAAGCGCAGCCTGGATCGGGAATTACTCTGATTACCGACAGCAAGGGTCTTAATGTGGATTCGCCCAAAGCAGCAGATAAGAATCTGGTCAGTGAAACTTTGAATGCGCTGGCGAATAAGCTGTTTTATACCGCGTATAAAAATGGGGAAACCAATCTTGCCGGTAAAGTGGAAATTGCCGAGGGCCTGACGTCTTCCAGCCTGTCCAAACGTATGGAAGATGTGACGTTCAAGGAATCCAATGGTCAGGGGCAATACCTCTATACACCGGCTTCGGATATTCCTGAAGAACAGACAGAAACAGCATTTACCGATACTATCACCGGCGTAAAGGCTAAAGACATGAAGTATGTCAATACCGGTGTACGTAAGGAAGACGGTACATACAAGTTTACAAAAGATTCCGAAATCACAATTGCCGCAGGCGGACCTGCAGTGAATGTGGAAGAGGATGTTATTATCCGGGCTGATGGAAAAACGCTGAAAATGAAGACGGTGGAAGGTAGCGGTACAGTCTACGGAATCAACCAGTCTACTGCGAAGAAAGCAGAAATCACCGCGAAGAACCTGGATGTAGAAGTGACAAGCACATCCCGTGCTGAAGGCATCCATATGGCAAACAGCAATGCAGCTATCCGGCCCGAAATGACGATTAATGGAAATGTCAATCTGAAAGTAAGCGGAACAGCTAATACGCTGGGTGCCTATATCCAGGGAAACAGCAGATTGACAGTTAATGGAAATGTGACAGCCGATGTAGACGGACACAATGGCGGCTTTAGTTATTATGGGGCAACCGGACTATACTCCACCAGTAATATGGGGCCCAATTCTATGGGAGCTGATATCACAGTCAATGGAAATGTAGACCTGAAAGGCAAAGCCCATGGTATTTTTGCCAATGCCGGCGGCAGCAAAGTGACAGTCAACGGCGGCGGCAGCATTGAAGTGGACAAGGCGTCGACAAATCCCTATGCGGCTATCCGTGCAGAAGACGGTATTGTCAACATGAATGTCAAGCTTGACAGCAACGGAAATGCCGTAGGAAGCCTTGACAAGAAAGTCAATATTAAGGGAAATCTGGCGGTAACGACCGGTGCTGTCAATGAGGTGGATAAGAAAGGAACTTTGTCACAGATTAATCTGGGACTGACCACGTCGGATTCTACACTCCAAGGGGTTGTGTATAATGCATTCCCCGATGAAGGGAAGAAAGCAGGAGAGTTGACCTTCAAAGGGGAGGCCAATCTGTTCCTTGCCAACGGTGCCGCATGGATGAATGAAAAGTATGGAGATACCGGAACATCCTGGGGCGGTAAAAACTTCGAAGGCAGCCATCTGACAAGACTTGCCGGCGGAGTAAGTGCAGATAAGGCAGGACAGATCTTCCAGAAAGACACAGGAAATATCACCGTAGATAACTATAGCGGTTACACGGATGTATATTATGCACACGAAGAAACAGCGCCGAAAACCATGATCGGCGGAGATTTCATCATACGGAAAGCGGCATCTGGCTCCGGCATATCCCTCATCACGGATAATAAGGGGCTGAATACATCTTCCAATGCATCTGCGGATAAGAATCTGGTCAGTGAAACACTGAACGCTCTTGCGAATAAACTTTTCTATAAAGCGTATGCAGACGGAGAAAAGAATCTGACCGGTTTTGTAAAAATTGCAGAAGGTCTGACCAGTTCTGAAGCGGTTCTCAAAACAGGAAATATCACCTTTAAGAAAGATAACGGTCAGGGGCAGTACCTTTATACACCGGCGACAGATGAACTTGTTGGGCCAATTACCGGTCCGGAAAAAGAAACGGCTGACCGCAATGCAAAAGGCGTTTCACCGAATGCGAAGCAGGGAAAAGTGGTCAGCGGCATGTACAATAAGTCCACTCCTACAACAAAAAATAATCCGATGATTGTGGATATGAATGGATTCAATTTGAATATAGCGGCAGAAAGCGGCAATGAGATTGCCGATGCCGTTTATGTGGGAAATAATGATTATATCACTGTAAAAAATGATGCGGGAAAGAAAATCGGCATTACTTCTACCAATACAGATACCCGTGCTGCCAACGGCATTTTTCTTGAAGGGAATTCTCATCTGAATATAACGGGGCCGGTGGAGATTACCAAGGTGCATACCAAAGGCGGTTCCGCCACAGGTATTGCTTTCCAGGGCAGCGGAAGTGAAGCGGTGATTGACGGTTCTCTTACCATTTCAAATGTGGACGGTGATAAAGCGGAGAAGCAGGGGCGGTATATCGGAGTATCCGGGATCCGGATGACAGGCGATAATACTTCCATGACCGTTACGGGGCCGGTGAATATTTCTGATTTCAAGGGATCGGCATTGCATACTGCGGGTGCGGACAGTGTAATTTCTGTTGGCGGCGGTACTATTTCTACAGCAGCGGATGCGGACAAATCCCATAATTTCTATGCGGCCCGTGTAGAAAAAGGAACTGTCAATATCAACATGAAAAATGGTGCGCCAGGAAGCGCAAGAACCAATATTATCGGGGATATGTATGTTACAGGGCAGTATGGAAAGAAAGTTATTGAGTACAGCGGAGGCCAACTGGCAGATTGGCAGCACAGAGGAAATCTTCATGTGGCGCTGACAGATAAGGATTCGTCCTGGACCGGTGTGGCGGCGTATGAACAGTACAATGATAATTACGGCAGCGGCGGGAATACGATGCATGATATCGGGAATTTTGATCTGTATCTGCAAAACGGGGCCACCTGGACGAATGAGCAGCAGTCTCATGTGACTACTACGACGCTTGCCGGTAAGAATCCTGTCTATAACGGCAGCTATTTAATGAAGCTTCATGGCGGCAGTGACGCAGTGCATAAAGGGTATATTTATCAGAAAGACAGCAAGCCCATTACTGTAGATAATTACAGCGGACACACTCTTGTTTTCTATGATCATACCGGAGACGGTTCCGCCGCTGAAAATTACAGCGCCGGTGATTTCAGAATCAAGACAGCGGAAGAAGGATCTTCCATCACGCTGCGCACAGGTGCAGGCGGAATCAATACGGCCGATAAAACGGCGGCGGGAAAAGCGCTGAACAGTTTAGCAAATAAGCTCTACTATATGTCTTATGCGCAAGGTGACACAAAGCTGAAAGGCACTGTGGAAATTGCGGAAGGGTTGACTTCCTCTTCTGTTTCAGCAAGTGGGGATATTGCTTTCAGGACAGATACGGCTGCTGATAAGAACGGACAGGGCACCTATGTATATGAACCGGAAGAGCCTTTGGACGGGCCGATCATCAAAGACAGACTGCTGAAAGGCGAAACTACGGTCACTGCTGATGACACCCATGCTGAAGATGGATATGTCAGTGCAGCTTACAACGGCGATGATTCAATCACCGTGGACATGGCAAATCATGGACTCCGTCTGGAAGCGGCTTCTTCCGCATCTGCAAAGGCGGCGGCTGTCCGTGTTGGAAAAGGGACGGACGGCAACAAGAAGAGCATCAATTTCATCAATATGGAGAAAAACAAACCGCTGGTTATTTCTGCACATCAAACGGATGGAAGAGAAGCTACAGGTATTTATGTTTCCGAGAACGGTAAGCTTTCCGTCGCCGGGGATGTAATGATTGATAAGGTGTCTACTTCAGGCAGAATAGCGTACGGCGTGGCAAACCGCGGACCCAATGCGGAACTTATCATTAAAGGCGGGCTGAAAATAGCCGGTACAGGTTCCGATGAATGGAGAACGGTAAAAGCTGCCAAAGATACAACGGGTATATCGGTAACTGCCATTGCCAATATCGGGAATAATGCCAAATTAACTATTGAAGGGCCGCTGGACGTAAAAATTCAGGGAACTGCCATCAATTCTACCGCTAAAGGCGGCGTTATGCGCCTTGGCAGCGGCAGGATTCTGACGCCTATGGATGAACATGCTCAGGGGAATTCAAAGCTTGTTAAGGGCGTGAACGGTACTGTTTTCATTAATATGAATGAGGACGGAACGGCTGCCAAGGCTGAAGACACTGTGCTTCAGGGAAATATTTACACCGAAAGAAGATCAGGGTCTAAGGCCGTTGTAAATGTAGGGCTGGCAAGCAAGAATTCTTCATGGACAGGTGTAACCGATTATAACAGGAGTTTTTCCAGCGATGCCGGCGAGGTCAATCTGTATCTGAGCCATGATGCGGTTTGGAATAATAAGAAGACTGCTTCCGTGACGGGCTCTTACATGGGCAGCCATATAGATTATTTCAAAGGCGGCAGTGATGCGGCCCACGCGGGTATTATCAGGCAGAACGACGACAGGGACATCAATATAGATCATTACAGCGGTCATGCAATCCTTGTCTATGACCATAAAGCGGAAAAGCCAAAAGAGATGATTGGCGGCAGGACGCTGATAAAAAAAGCGGAACCGGGATCTGTTGTCAGAATGGTAACCGGGAACGGCGGTCTGAATACCAATTCCAATAAGGCGGCCGATAAGAATCTGGTCAGTGAAACTCTGAACGCTTTGGCGAATAAGCTTTACTATACCGGTTATAACAATGCGGCAATCAAAGATAATCTGAAAGGTACCGTAGAAATTGCGGAAGGTCTGACGGCAAGTTCCGCATCGGTTGCCATCGTATCGGGAAATATGAGCTTCCAGGATGTCACGGGCAGAGGTGAATATAAATTTACCCCCGCAGAAGATGATCCTCATGGACAGACTACGTCTGATTTCGGTACCCCTATCACCGGAGAAGCTGATAAAGATCAGGAGTATGTCAAAGCCAATGTGCTGAAAGATGATGTGTATACTTTTACCAATGCGACGAATACGGTCACTGTCGATGACGGAGATACCACGACAGAAGATCTTGGCTACCATAAGGCTGTGGCCGCCGTGGTGGGGATCAATAAGGATATTACGATTCATGCGGCAGATAAGAGTCTGAAACTGAATGCGGAGAATAAGACAGAACGCAACAGTGCTGTAGGCATGTACACGAAGAAAAAGATTGACGCTGTGGCAAAAGATATTTCCATCGATGCCAAATCCTCTGTGGGTGATGTATACGGTATATATATCCATGAAGGCGGAAAAGCAGCCATCACCGGCAACGTATCTATCTTGGCAAAACAGGGCGGAGATGGTTTTGCGGACGGAATCAAACTGTATAATGGCGGTTCTGCGCTGACCATTAACGGTAACCTGGCTATGAAAGGCACGGGAAGCGGAAATGATGCCTATGGTGTTTTTGCCGCTCAAAAGGGCGGGTATGGCAGCACAAAGACATATCAGGCAACAGGCATCAATATTTATGATAAAGACGGTGCGGCGTTTACTTTGAACGGCAACTTGGATATGAAAGTAAAAGGTGTCGGCGTGGATATGCGCGGCAGCGAAAAAAATGCGGTAACCATTGCCGGAGGCACAATCTTTACGCCGGATGACGGGGAAGAGGCAAGCTATAAAGCTGTGGCTGCCACTTCAGGCACCTTTGCCATGGGCATGAATGATGCGAAAACAGGATCCAATGGAAAGGATGTCGTTGTGCAGGGCACAATTTCTTTAGGGAAAAAGGGAACTGTTGATCTGGGTCTGGGCAGCAGTAAATCCCGGTGGACCGGAATTGCCGATAATAAAGACGGACATCCTATGAATTTGTATCTGTCTGACGGAGGAATGTGGGAAAACCGCCGGACATCAAAAGACCAGTATGGTTTGTTTGCAGGCAGCCGCGTGACAAAATTGGCAGGCGGTACCGCGCCGGCTAAGGCAGGTGTAATTGTCCAGAAAGACAGCAATCCGATTACCATTGATCATTACAGCGGACACACTATTCTTGTTTATGATCACGAGGCATCGTCTCCTGCAACAATGATCGGCGGAGATACGATAATTGCTAATGCGGAAGCCGGTTCCGGTATTACGATGCGTACCAACAGCAGGGGATTGGATACAAATTCTGGCAAGGCAAAAGATAAGAATTTGGTAAATGCCACCCTTAATGCACTGGCGAATAAACTGTTTTATACTGCGTATAAAAATGGAGAAACCAATCTTACGGGTAAAGTAGAAATTGCTGAAGGATTGACAACATCCGCCGTGGCAAAGAAGACAGGCAATATATCTTTCAAGAACGGGACCGGTCAGGGTGAGTACATCTATACGCCCGAAGAAGATCCGAGCGGTGACATTATTGATGCAAATGGTCCGATTACTTTCGATTATAAGAAGGATTCCAAGGTATTCGGCAGATCTGTCAGTCAGATAGGCGGAAATAGCAAGAACCTGGCTTATAACTTTGCAGGAAAGACAGTCAATATTACCACCGGCGGCAGTGATTGGGCGCCGATAGGAATGACGCCGAATGTAAAAGCGGTTATTAACGCGAAACAGTTGAACCTGAAGACACCGGAAGCCGGTATGATGGGAACTTATGGAATCTATCTGGAAGACGGAGATGATATTACTGTTAATTCCGATGTGAATATGACCGTCAATGGCGGCGCGTATATGGTAGACGGTATTTTTATGGGGCACATGGGGGCGGCAGAAGCGGCAAAGACCAAACTGACCATCAATGGCAATGTCACCATGCGCGGTACCGGAAATGACCAGTCTTCCGATGATTTCTGGGGTATTAAGGGTACCGGAGAAGACGGCGGCTATCCTACCTATATGGGAAGCCGCTGGGCGCCGGAAGGAATTTATCTTGGCAAAGAAGGTGGCAGTTCCATCACGATCAACGGCAATGTAGATATGGCAGTCAAAGGGAACGGCGCGGTAACGGATGCTTATTATAAAGTCGCAGGGCAGAATTCATTGGATAATGTTCTTACCTTGAATGGCGATGTCAATATTATCACGCCGAAGAGTAGAGAACGGGGATTCCTGGCATTGGGTGCTTTTGGCGGTACTGTTAATGTGAATGTAAAGACTGAAACGGATGCCGGCGGCAAAGTCAAAGTGACCGGAGCCTCCGAACATAAAGTGAATCTGGTGGGGAATCTCTATGCATCGAAAGATGATGGAAATGGAGATAATACATACTATTTCCGTGACGGTGCCATTAATCTGGGGTTGACGACGTCTGATTCCACCTGGAGCGGTGTTGTATCGAATACGAATAAAAATACGCCTACCGGAAAATCACAGCAGGGAGATATCAACCTGTGGCTCCAGAATGGTGCGACCTGGAATCATGAAGCGGTTTCCCGCGCCGATGCCGTTTATGCGGCAGGAAATAACGGGAAAACGACGCTTCCGAGTCCGTCAAACGGATTGTACGGGGCTTATGACGGTATTTCTCATCTGACAACCCTGACCGGCGGAAAAGACGCGGATCATGCGGGGCTCATCGCTATGAAGGACAAGGCAGATGTGGAAGTCGGCACATACAGCGGTTTCAGCCGCATTTACTATAACCATGAAAATGGCACGCCAAAACAAATGATCGGCGGCGATTTCAAGGTATCCAAGGCATTGGATGGTTCCCGTATTACATTGATGACGGGGAGCAACGGATTGGATACGTCTTCAACTAAAGCGGCGGATAAGAATCTGGTCAGTGAAACTTTGAATGCTCTGGCAGGAAAGCTCTATTACTTGGCAAAGGATGGAAAACTTTCTGCCAAGGCAGCTTTGGCGGAAGGGCTGACTGCATCGGAAGCTTCTCTTGATTTGAAGAATGTGACGTTCAAGGAATCCAATGGTCAGGGGCAATACCTCTATACACCGGCTTCGGATATTCCTGAAGAACAGACAGAAACAGCATTTACCGATACTATCACCGGCGTAAAGGCTAAAGACATGAAGTATGTCAATACCGGTGTACGTAAGGAAGACGGTACATACAAGTTTACAAAAGATTCCGAAATCACAATTGCCGCAGGCGGACCTGCAGTGAATGTGGAAGAGGATGTTATTATCCGGGCTGATGGAAAAACGCTGAAAATGAAGACGGTGGAAGGTAGCGGTACAGTCTACGGAATCAACCAGTCTACTGCGAAGAAAGCAGAAATCACCGCGAAGAACCTGGATGTAGAAGTGACAAGCACATCCCGTGCTGAAGGCATCCATATGGCAAACAGCAATGCAGCTATCCGGCCCGAAATGACGATTAATGGAAATGTCAATCTGAAAGTAAGCGGAACAGCTAATACGCTGGGTGCCTATATCCAGGGAAACAGCAGATTGACAGTTAATGGAAATGTGACAGCCGATGTAGACGGACACAATGGCGGCTTTAGTTATTATGGGGCAACCGGACTATACTCCACCAGTAATATGGGGCCCAATTCTATGGGAGCTGATATCACAGTCAATGGAAATGTAGACCTGAAAGGCAAAGCCCATGGTATTTTTGCCAATGCCGGCGGCAGCAAAGTGACAGTCAACGGCGGCGGCAGCATTGAAGTGGACAAGGCGTCGACAAATCCCTATGCGGCTATCCGTGCAGAAGACGGTATTGTCAACATGAATGTCAAGCTTGACAGCAACGGAAATGCCGTAGGAAGCCTTGACAAGAAAGTCAATATTAAGGGAAATCTGGCGGTAACGACCGGTGCTGTCAATGAGGTGGATAAGAAAGGAACTTTGTCACAGATTAATCTGGGACTGACCACGTCGGATTCTACACTCCAAGGGGTTGTGTATAATGCATTCCCCGATGAAGGGAAGAAAGCAGGAGAGTTGACCTTCAAAGGGGAGGCCAATCTGTTCCTTGCCAACGGTGCCGCATGGATGAATGAAAAGTATGGAGATACCGGAACATCCTGGGGCGGTAAAAACTTCGAAGGCAGCCATCTGACAAGACTTGCCGGCGGAGTAAGTGCAGATAAGGCAGGACAGATCTTCCAGAAAGACACAGGAAATATCACCGTAGATAACTATAGCGGTTACACGGATGTATATTATGCACACGAAGAAACAGCGCCGAAAACCATGATCGGCGGAGATTTCATCATACGGAAAGCGGCATCTGGCTCCGGCATATCCCTCATCACGGATAATAAGGGGCTGAATACATCTTCCAATGCATCTGCGGATAAGAATCTGGTCAGTGAAACACTGAACGCTCTTGCGAATAAACTTTTCTATAAAGCGTATGCAGACGGAGAAAAGAATCTGACCGGTTTTGTAAAAATTGCAGAAGGTCTGACCAGTTCTGAAGCGGTTCTCAAAACAGGAAATATCACCTTTAAGAAAGATAACGGTCAGGGGCAGTACCTTTATGAAACCGCTTATCCGAATGAACAGGTCACGGATCCGATTAATAAGACTATAGACGGCAGTACTGCTTCTGAACAGGTATACAAGGAAGCCGGCGTTTATAAATCGGATACGGATACCTATAAGTTCACAAAGAATCCGGCTACTGTCAACGGAGATTCCGGTGCGGCTGTCGATGCAGGTGCGAAGGATATCCATGTGGACAGCGGAGAAAATACGCTGAATCTGAATGGAGGAAATACTGGCGTCGGTGTCAAAGCAGAAAGAGGAAAGACCGCTGATATTAAGGGCAATGCCAATATTACAGGCAAGACTGGTGTAGTTGCCGACGGTGCGGGAAGTAAAGTGCTTCTTTCCGGAAACTCTAATATCACTGCCGAAGGAGATGGTATCGTGGCCTCTGGCGGCGGTATTGTGGAAGCAGCAGGTATAACCAATGTAACGGCAGGTGCCGGCAGAAAAGCCGTTCGTGCGGGTGCCGGATCTTCAGTAAGCCTTCAGAGTGGTAAACTGAAAGGAGATGTGGAAGCCGATGGCGGTACTGTTTTCCTCCGCGAGGCGAAAACGGAAGGCAATGCCGCTGCAGCGGCGGGCGGCAGTATCAATCTGACCGATGGCAGTGTAAGCGGTGCGGCGACGGCAGATAACGGAACGATTGAAACAGAAAATACAAATGTTGTAAATGGTGCATCCGCGCTTAACGGCGGAAAGCTTAAACTGAGAAACGGTAAGATTTCCGGCGGTGTCAAAACGGATGCCGGATCTGCAGCTGATGTTGTTATGGATCGGGCCGGAAATGCTTTGAAAGGGGATGTATCCGGTGAAGGTCAAACGGATATAACTCTTTCCAATGGTGGAAATTGGGACGGAAACAGTGCCGGCAGCGGAAAAACGCAAGTTAAAGTGGGGAATGGCAGTACCTGGACAGGTACCAGTATGAACAGTAATACGGATGTCGATCTGGAAGGCAAATGGAAACAGACCGGCAATAGTAAGGTTCGCAAGCTTATTTCCAACAACGGCGTTCTTGATAAGACAGCTTCGGAAAGCGGAAATACAGATATAGGGAAACTCAGCGGCAGGTTATCTCTTATTTATGCCCATGACAAGACGAATCCGACAAAGGTACTTGGCGGCAGCACTTTCGTTGCAACAGCCGATGCCGGTTCCACAGTGGACATGATTACCGATAATGCCGGACTGGATACAAATTCGGACAAAGCGGCTGATAAGAATAAGGTTAGCGAAGTGCTGAATGCGATGGCAGGTAAGCTGCAGTATACCGGATATCAAAATGGAGAAAGGAATCTGAAAGGTAAGCTGAGAATTGCAGAAGGGCTGACATCCAGCAGTGCCGGTCTGAAAACTGAAGCATTGAGCTTTAAGAGAGATGGACGGGGATACTTTGATTACACACCTGCCAAGCCGAATAAGCCGGAAATTGAAACCGGAGATTATGAAACTTCTATCATGAGCAGTACCAGAAGCGCTCTGACTTCCTCTATCCTTGTATGGCGGAATGATATGAATGATATGTATAAGCGCATGGGAGATCTCAGAATTGGTGCGGAAAGTGGTTTGTGGGCAAGAGTCTACGGCGGCCGGATTAGTTATGACGCCAACAATGGGTATATGAAGAACAGCTACTGGGCGGCCCAGGTGGGCATAGATAAACGTCTGGCATCAGGCTGGCATGTAGGCGGTGCTTTCGGATACAATGACGGCAGCGCAACATACAGATATGGAGGAAAAGGCGATCCGAAACTGTACACATTGGCGGCCTATGCGACCAGAGTGTCGGAAGATGGACAATATGTGGATGTCATTGCGAAAGCAGGAAAACTTTCTAATAAGTTCACAGCCTACAACAAGTACAGTGCACCGGCACTCAGGAATTATGTAGAAGGTAAGTATGATACATACGGATATGGCATCAGTGCCGAATACGGTAAAAAGATTCGTATGGGCAAAGGCTTTGTAACGCCGCAGGCAGAACTGACATGGAGCCGGCTGTCATCGGACAGCTTTGATGCAGCGGCGCCTAGTGGTGAAAGCATGCGTGTCAATCAATCATCAGTCAACAGTTTGATTGGGCGCCTGGGTGTAGTAGCCGGAGTAGAGAGTGACAAAGGCAATTTCTATGCCAAAGCAAGTCTGTTCCATGAATTTGACGGAGATGGACACATCCTGTTCAGTGAACCCGGAAAAACAGGCAAGCGTTCCTCGTTCAGCCTTAAGGATACCTGGGCAGAAATTGCACTGGGCGGCAACTACTACCTGAGTCCGAGAAGCATGATTTATGCAGATTTCACAAAGAGCTTTGGCGGAGATTACAAGGTAGACTGGAGAATCAATGCAGGAATTCGCTTCAGCTTCTGAGCATGATGTCAACTTCCAAAAGGGGAATGAAACAAGATTTTGTCATGAGAACTGAATAATAAGAAGAAAAAATAAAGGACTGCTTTCCTGGGGACAGGACGGCAGTCTTTTATACTTGGGAGATAATTAGATAAGTATGCGAAACAGAGTAAGTTAACATTGTATTTGAAAAGGATTTATAAAAAATAATTAAAATTACCAATTGGAATATCATTTATTGTTGATATGTGAAAAGTAATATAGTATAATTTACAAGATGAAATTAGATAATCATTTGAAATTATGAGATACAAATAGCTGTTTCTTAATAAATAATGGTTATCCAATAATTTAATACTATATGAGGACAAAAGCTGAAGAGCTCATGTGGGGAATCCGGTGAGACTCCGGAACTGGCCCGCAACTGTATGGGGAATTGTGTCATAGTAAGTCTTTCACGGAGATATGACAGAATGAGGAACTAAGTCAGGGTGCCACTTTGTTTTCTGATTTTCTAATGACTTGCGAGGCATAAGGTTAGATGCATAAGGAAGCCGGATATGGGAAATCCGGTTCAGATTTAGAATTATGAAATCTGTGCATCTTTTTATTGTCTCGTTTTTTGTTGCGTTTAATGGAGTGGATGAAAGGGAGTGCCGGGCATGGATAATTTGAAATACTTTTTGGAGTGAATCCGGTTCATGTGACACGGGTTTCATGACCGCGGTAAGCGGTTCAGATCCGGATGGGTATGTTTTAGAAGAGGATGAATTGCCTGCTATCGGGCAAGGCCGGGATGCTAATCGAGTATCCGGCGGAGAGTTTATGTTTGAAAAATAGGGAGGAATTATGAAACGGAATAAGGTAAGTAAATTACAGATGAGGCGGCTGGCTGCCGGTGTTACAATTGCGCTGCTGGCGGGTACATGCCAGGTGATGGCAGATCAGTCTACAAATCCGATCAGTGAAAGTGAAGTATTTACTGCAGACCGTCTGGCACAGGTTGTTAATAAAAATAACATGCCTAAAGAAAGATTCAAGTCCGTCGCAGCAGGTATTTTAGGATATACGCATGATAAGGCCTCAATTAAGACAATTAATATTGATATGGCGGGTCATGACCTGACGCTCGACTTGACGAAAGTTGCTGATTTGGGGACCGATTATTCTGCATACGGGATCAAGGCGAATAATAAGACAACTATCGTGGTTGACAGCAATAAAACCAATCCGGGGAAAAACGGTACGATTACCATCAAAGCGAAAACGCTGTGGTCGCCCTCAGGAGACAGCGGCAGCAAGTATACTGCTGCACATGGTATCGCAGTGGGTAATTTTAGCCAGAGATTTAATAAAAAAGTAAGTGAAGACCTGGTGAAGACGACGATCAATGCTGATGTAGTGATTGAAGAATTGCGCGGCGGTTCTATCAAAACGACAGGCATTTCGTCTATGGACTGTTCTGATTTAGCGATTAATGGAAGATTCACAATCAAGCCGGGCGCAATTAGCCTTATGCAATGGAATCGGGGCGATCAGTCAAAAACTTATGGCATATATATGATTGGAAGCAATAATACTATTTCTATTACTTCAGCGGATATTGATGATTCAAAGAATGGGTCACTTTCTGACCTGATTAAAACGGACGAATCGCTTTGGGGCGGCAAAACAGAGAAGAATGTTCTTCGTATTGGCGGCGGTACGCTCAAAGTCAAAGAGAATCAGAAAGAACGGTATCTTATCAGCGCCGCGAAAGGATTCCGGACATTTATCAATGTGAATCAGGATGGAAGCGCAATCGGAATATCAAAAGCGGATTTGCAGGGGACGATTCGCATGGATGCTGGGTCAGAAGCTTATGTTGGTCTTACTGCCGGATCGAAATGGGTCGGCGGAACACAGGCAGATATAAAAGGAAAGGTGAATCTTTTTCTTTCAGAAGGTGGTGAATGGAACACGCTGAATGCGGGACAGGGCAGCCGTGTAACCAGGTTTGCCGGTGATGCAAAAGGCGGTGCAATTTATCAAAAAGATGCGGGACAGCTTGTAATTGAAAATTACAGCGGCGCGGGAAAAATCTATTACGCCCACGAGAATGCAGGCATAGCGGCGGAAGACTACAAGGCGGGAGACACCCATATCGGATCCGCGGCAGAAGGATCACGCATTACAGTAGTTACAGATAATAAAGGAATTGTTGATACAGATAAAGACCAGGTGTATAAGGCTTTAAATGCTTTGGCGGGAAAACTGTATTACGATGCTTATAAAAACGGAGAAAAGAAGCTGGCGGGACAGGCAGAGATAGCCGAAGGACTGACGGCGTCATCTAAAACATTACAAATGAGAGACCTGCTGTTCAAAAAAGAAAACGGACAGGGGTATGTAGAAGATAAACCCGTGCCGCCGGCAAATCTGGATGTAAGTGAACAGATTGTTGAAGATGGTCTGGGATCGGGGAATATGTATTGGATGAATAACGGGTATAAAGATGGTGAGGATGATGATCATCGTTATGTCCTGAAGTCCGATACCACGATCAAGGTTGATTTATCAAATCCCAAGACTCTGACATACGGGGGAAATCAAGGTGCCAATGTAGCAAATATCATATGGGGAGATCCGGATTATACAGCGGATGGCTTTATTGATATGAACGGACATAAGCTGACCTTGGTTTCTGAGGCAAATCATTTAAGGCATTATGCGTCGGGAATTTTGTCACATGGCGGTGATCTGGAAATAAAGAACGCGGCAGGTATAGATATTGACATACATGGCGATAAAAATGCAAAGAGCGGTATTTATGTCTGGGGACAGGGCAGAAATGGAGCGAGCCTCACTATATCTAATGATAATCAAGCGGAACATGCTGTGAAGATACGTAATACGGCAGCGGAAAAAGACGCAGCTATACTTGTGGACGGCAGGAGTGCAAAGGATGGCGGAAGCGCAAAGCTTGTTATAAAAGGTTTGGTAGATGTTGAGAATGATGATGTCAGCGTAATTCAGGCAAATAAGGGCGATGTGTCAATCGGCGGCGGGAAAATAATAGCCAAAGGGGATAAGGCGTCCAGTTTGAAGATAAATAATGACGGTAAAATCCAGATCAACGGCAATTTGTCGGACAGAAATGTTCTTACGGCAGGAGCAGTCAAACATGATGTACAGATAGAAGGGAATGTACTTGCTCAG
>ENA-UEYL01001215-UEYL01001215.1-human-gut-metagenome-genome-assembly--contig:-NODE-1215-length-22955-cov-7.230702_pt1 | contig 22955 bp, 18 predicted proteins | sample MGYA00242941_ERZ507946 | MGnify/ENA primary metagenome ERZ507946 (study PRJEB26167, sample SAMN06115482) | human gut metagenome | host: Homo sapiens | place: China:Guizhou | collected 2015-03-11...
GATACTTTTTTACCTTGATTCGGTACCTGTCTTTACCTACGTATGATTTGGAATCCCCCAAAAATACGTGAAGAACCAAACATTTTACGCTTAGGACACTTCTTGCCATAGGGATAAGGGAAAAGGAACCAAAAAAGAAGCTGCGCGCAGTGTCGCAGCTTCTTTCAGTCAAGGAATCATTCCACCGTAACAGATTTTGCTAGGTTTCTCGGCTTATCCACATCGCATCCACGGGCAAGGGCTGCATAGTAAGCTAGGAGCTGCAGGGGGATAACGGCAAGGATCGGAGCCAGTTCCTGGTCGGCTCTTGGGATGGTAATCACGCTGTTGGCGTGCTTTGCCAGCTCCGTATCGCCTTCCATGCCAATACCGATGACAATGGCCCCGCGGCTCTTAACTTCCTGCAGGTTACTGATGGTCTTTTCATAGACATGAGCCTGGGTGGCAAGTACAATGACAGGAACTCCCTCTTCAATCAGGGCGAGGGTCCCATGCTTCAATTCACCTGCTGCATAGGCTTCTGCATGGATGTAGGAAATCTCCTTGAGTTTCAGGGCACCTTCAAGGGCAACGGCATAATCAAGGGAGCGGCCCAGGAAGAACGCGTCTTCACAGTTTCCGTAGTTGGTGGCAAATACCTTGATGGGATCCACGTGATCCAAGATTACATGCATCTGTTCCGGAATGGCCCGTACTCCATCGATGAGTTCCTTGATGCGTTCCGGCGCCAAGGTTCCCGTAAGCTGGGAAATGTACAGGGAAAGCAGCAGCATGACAATGAGCTGCGTCGTGTAGGCTTTTGTAGAAGCCACGGCAATCTCCGGACCGGCATAGGTATAGACGACCTGGTCTGCTTCGCGAGCAATGGAAGAACCTACAACGTTCGTAACGGCCATGGTCTTGGCACCGCGCCGTTTGGCTTCTTTCAAGGCTTCCAAGGTATCGCTGGTTTCACCGGATTGACTGACGACGATGAGCAGGCAGTCTTCGCCGATGATGGGGTCACGATAGCGGAACTCGCTGGCAATATCGACTTCCACCGGAATGCGGGCCATCTTTTCGATGTAGTACTTACCTACCAGACCGGCATGATAAGCCGTACCGCAGGCGACGATGAAGATTTTCTTGATATTCTTGAAGGCTTCCGGCGTCCAGGAAAGTTCCGGCAGGACAATCTTTGTCCCATCTTCACTGATGCGGCCCCGCAGGGTGTCTTGGACAGATTTAGGCTGTTCATAGATTTCCTTCAGCATGAAGTGCTCAAAACCGCCCTTTTCAGCTGCTTCGGCGTCCCAGGTGACACGGAAGACCTTTTTATCAATGGGATTCCCTTCAAGGTCCTTGACCACTACGCTGTCAGCTTTAACGATGGCCATTTCCCCATCGGAAAGGATATACGTATCCCGGGTCTTGCTGATAATGGCCGGAATATCGGAAGCAATGTAGTTTTCTCCTTTGCCAAGGCCAATGACAAGGGGATTATTCTTTTTGGCGCAGATGATCTTGTCCGGGTCCTTGGCGCATAGGAAGACTAAGGAATAGGAGCCTTGGATGATATGAAGGACCTTGCGCACAGTCTCTTCAAAGTTGCCATTATACTGGTCCGCCATAAGATGGGCGACCACTTCTGTATCAGTCTCGGATTTAAAATGATGCCCCTTCTTCAAAAGATCCAGTTTAAGGGGCATGTAATTTTCGATGATGCCGTTATGGACAACAGCAAATTCACCGCTGTCATCCGTGTGGGGATGAGCGTTGACGTTGGACGGTTTCCCGTGAGTTGCCCAGCGCGTATGGCCAATACCAATCACGCCTTGCGGTTCATGGCCAATGAGTTTTTGACGCAGGGCATCAAGACGGCCCACACATTTTTCCACGTCAATCTTCCCGTCATGATAAACGGCGATGCCGCTGGAATCATACCCGCGGTATTCAAGTTTGCTCAATCCATCAATTAAAAACGGGGCAGCCTGATGGCGCCCAATATATCCAACAATTCCGCACATAGCCTGTGCCTCCTCATGAAGTGATTTGCCGTCTGCCCCAGACTCTCTGTTCTTCCCGTTACCGAAAAGGTTTGTCATCTGTTTACGGTTGCAGCACACCGAGAGGTATCCGCTGACGTTTCGATAAGCCTCTTCCTCGTCTGCCTATCAGAATAGGCACTTGCGCTCTAGGCCTTGCAATCCCATTGAAGGGCCCTCCCTGCCCTTTCGGTGTCCCGGCTCGGCACGCAGGAACACATGTTGCTTTAGCTCCCTAATCATACTATGTTTGGGGTGGGACGTCAAGCGTCCCTTTCTGTTAGCTCGGTACAGGAATCGCGCCGACTCGTATGAAGTCAGGTACCGCGATTTCATATTTAAAACGCCCGAAAAAATGCCTCTGGCGGGCGAGCCACTTCTTGGATTTTTTTCGTTTTTTTTAAAGGAAACCTGATTCTCCTGCGGCCCATATCGGCCCATCTGAGCTATCAAAAAGACGCAGGCTCCTCGCAGCTGGGCCAATCTGGAGCCATATTTAAAAAGCTATAATCTTAAACGAATACCAGCACCTGAAACGCCCAGCATTCATCGTTTTTTACTCGATGCAGCGCATCGTTCTTCCTTGATAAAGCGGAAACACAGACGAAAAAAACGGAAGACGATTCTCCCTACGATAGACCATGAAGTCTTTGCGTCATATTAATCCATCAAATGTGTGGGCTTCTCGTTTTATATCAAATCAGACTGATTTGCGGGCTGAGCAAAGGTATAGAACGACTTTGAAGCGACCTGTTCTTATTTTTCGTAAACCAAGAGGCAGTGAAGATGAAGCTTCATCTTCACTGCCTCTTGGTATTTCAACTTCCGATTTATTTCAGGTTATAGAACACAGCTTTGCCGTTATACTGGGCGGCTGCGCCGAGGTCTTCCTCAATGCGCAGGAGCTGATTATATTTAGCGACACGGTCCGTACGGCAGGGCGCGCCGGATTTGATCTGACCGGCATTGGTGCCAACGACGACATCAGCAATGGTCGTATCTTCCGTTTCACCGCTGCGATGGGAAACGATGGCAGTATAGCCAGCACGTTTTGCCATTTCAATGGCGGACAGGGTTTCCGTCAAGGTCCCAATCTGGTTCAGTTTGATCAGGATGGCATTTGCCACACCCATCTCAATCCCTTTGGCAAGGCGTTCCACGTTCGTGACAAAAAGGTCATCGCCGACAATCTGGACTTTCTTGCCCAGGCGTTCAGTAAGGAGCTTCCAGCCATCCCAGTCATCTTCGCCAAGACCATCTTCGATGGAAATGATGGGGTATTTCTCGCAAAGGGCTTCGTACCAGTCAACCATTTCAGCGCTGGTCTTTGCCACCCCTTCTCCTTTGAGGACGTATTTGCCGTCTTCAAGGAGACCGGAAGCGGCCGTATCGATGGCAAGGACCACTTCCTCGCCCGGTTTGTAGCCGGCTTTTTTGATGGCGTCAACGATAACGGCAAGGGCTTCTTCGTTGCTGTCAAGGTTCGGAGCAAAACCGCCTTCATCACCAACAGCGGTTGCAAGTCCTTTTTCCTTGAGGACAGCTTTCAGGGCATGGTAGATTTCAGCGTTCATGCGCAGAGCTTCGGCAAAGTTCACGGCCCCAATCGGCATGACCATGAATTCCTGGATATCGACGTTGTTATCGGCATGGGCACCGCCATTGAGGATGTTCATCATGGGAACAGGCAGTTCCTTGGCGTTGACGCCGCCCAGGTATTGGTAAAGGGGCAAACCAGCGTCTTCAGCAGCTGCTTTGGCACAGGCAAGGCTGACACCCAAAATGGCATTGGCACCAAGTTTGCCCTTATTTTCGGTTCCATCAAGGCTTAAGAGCGCTTGGTCAATTTCAATCTGGCGGGAAGGTTCAAGGCCGATGAGGGCATCGCAGATGACGTCGTTGACGTTATCCACAGCCTTCAGGACGCCTTTTCCAAGATAACGGTTCTTATCACCGTCACGCAGTTCCACGGCTTCATGAACGCCCGTGGAAGCACCGCTTGGAACAGCAGCACGGCCGATGATGCCGTTATCAAGGAGGACTTCCACTTCAACAGTAGGGTTGCCGCGGGAATCCAGAATTTCTCTTGCGCAAATATTTTCAATAAGTCCCATTGTTATGCACCTCTTCTTTTTGGCTGGGATCAGTCAGGATTTTTTTACAAGCAGGCTGTGGCCTGTCATGGCTTCCGGTTTTTCAAGGCCCATGAGGGAAAGGAGGGTTGGCGCAATGTCCGACAGGCCTCCATCCATGACGGTCGTTCCCGCCTCAGCTCCAATGACCAGGAAGGGAACAGGATTTGTCGTATGGGCCGTCATGGGTGCGTGGCTTACAGGGTCCTCCATTTCTTCCAGGTTGCCATGGTCTGCCGTAATGCAGACGGCACCGCCTTTTTGCAGAATCTTTTCCACAAGGCCGCCGACACATTCATCAACGGCTTCCATAGCTGCTACGGCGGCTTTCATGACACCTGTGTGCCCCACCATGTCTGGATTTGCAAAATTCAGGATGATGAGATCATAAAGGTCCTGATTCAACGCTTCCTGAAGTTTTTCCGTGACAATATAGGCACTCATCTCTGGCTGCAGGTCATAGGTCGCTACATGCGGCGACGGAACAAGGATGCGGTCTTCCCCAGGGAAGACTTCTTCCCGCCCACCATTAAAGAAAAACGTAACGTGGGCGTATTTTTCCGTTTCTGCAATATGGAGCTGGCGAAGGCCCTTTTTGGAAACCGTTTCAGCCAGCGTATCAGCAATATGTTCCGGCGGAAAAGCTACGGGAATGGGAAGCGCAGCATCATATTCCGTCATGGACGCCACCGTCACAGGAAGTTCCCCTTCGCGGCGCGTCACTTCCGTGAAGGAAGGATCGGCAAAGGCACGGGTGATTTCCCGTGCCCTGTCGGGACGGAAGTTAAAGCACACAAGGCTGTCACCAGAGGCAACGGCTCCTTCTTTTCCCAGGAGGGAAAAAGGTTCGACAAATTCGTCGGTCACGCCCCGCTCATAGGCGGCTTGGAGCCCTTCCAAGGCGGACGGCGCCGTAAGGCTCCCCGCCCCGGTCATGGCATCGTAGGCTTTTTGAATCCGTTCCCAGCGTTTATCGCGGTCCATGGCATAATAGCGTCCGCTTACCGTGGCAATCTTTCCAAGGCCAATATCCTTGATGGCATCCTGAAGGGCCTTTAGGTACGTGCCTGCACTTTGAGGCGGCGTATCGCGCCCATCCAAGAACGCGTGGACATACACTTCGGAAAGGCCTTCTTTTTTCGCCAGACGCAGCAGACCCAACAGATGGTCCATATGGCTGTGGACGCCGCCGTCACTCAAAAGTCCCATGACGTGGAACTTATGGCCGGTTTCCTTGGCCTTATCCATGGCCTCAAGGAGCACGGCATTTTGCTCAAAGGAACCATCCTTGATTGCCCGGGTGATGCGCGTCAGGTTTTGGTAAATGATGCGTCCGGAGCCAATAGTCAGATGGCCCACTTCGGAGTTTCCCATCTGCCCAGCCGGCAGGCCGACAGCTTCACCGCTTGGCTGGAGCTTGCTATGAGGGCAGCGATGGAAATAGAAATCCAGATGGGGCGTTTGGGCTTTGGTTGCCGCGTTCGTGGAAGATGGCAGTGCAATCCCCCACCCATCAAGGATCATAAGTACAACAGGTTTCTTCATGATGCGCCTCAAAAGGTATTGCAGATGGCGGCAAAGGATTCAGCCGAAAGGCTGGCTCCGCCGACAAGGACGCCATCAATGCCGGACTGATGGAAGGCATGCGCATTGTCAGGCGTTACGGAACCGCCATAAAGGACGCGGACGCGGCGGCTTGTTTCATGATTGAATCGTTCTTCAACGGCGCGGCGAATGATGGTGCTGACGGAAAGGGCATCTTCGACGGAAGCCGTCTTGCCCGTGCCAATGGCCCAGAGCGGTTCATAAGCAACGACGAGACGGCGCGCCTCATCGTCAGTCAAGACCGCAAGGACCGGCAGGAGCTGGCTTAGGATCGTGCTCTCCGTACGGCCTTCCGCCCGTTCCTCTTCGTTTTCACCAACGCAAAGGACAGGATCGAGACCATTTCGATAGCAGGCCTGGACCTTCTTTACCACAATCGCGTCTGTATCCCCAAAGTAAGTCCTCCGTTCGGAATGGCCTACGATGGAATATTCAGAACCAATTTCAGCAATCATTGGGCCGGAAACTGCGCCAGTGAAAGCGCCTTGATCCATGTAGAACAGGTCCTGGGAACCATATCCCAGATGGGATCCTTCCACCGTTGCCGCTACGGATTCAAGTGCCGTAAAGGGCGGAAAAAGAACGATTTCGCAATTTGCCTGTTCCGTGGTATGCATCAAGGTATGGGCCAATTCCATGGCCTCTTCCACGGTCTTATTGCATTTCCAGTTTCCGGCCACCATAGGGTCCCGGAGATCATCCAAGGCAGCAACGCCGGGGAGCACCTTCCCTTCAAGATACTCAAGGGAAGCACCGCCGCCTGTCGATACATGCTTCATCCGGCTGTCAAGCCCCATATGCTTGACGGCAGCCGCGCTGTCACCGCCGCCGACAATGGTGATGCCTTCGTTATCGGCCATTGCTTCGGCTACACGGCGCGTACCGGCTGCAAAAGGAGCCATCTCAAAGACACCCATCGGTCCGTTCCAGACGATGGTCTTGCAGTTTTTCAAGGTATCGGCATACAGCTGTGCCGTCTTGGGTCCAATATCAAGGGCCATCCATTCCGGATTGAGCTGATCCAAAGTCTGGGAAGCATGTTCACTGTCAGCCGAGAAAGAAGCCGCCATTTCAAGGTCAATCGGAAGCAGCATCTTCTTATTTTTTTCCTTGGCAAGGGCGATGAGCTCTTTGGCCACGTCAATGCTTTCTTTTTCGACAAGGGATTTGCCCAAATCATACCCTTGGGCAGCAAGGAAGGTATTGGCCATCCCGCCGCCAATGAGAATGATATCTGCTTTTTCAATGAGGCTGCGGATGACACCAATCTTATCAGCCACCTTTGCACCGCCGACGATGGCAGCAAAAGGCCGGACAGGATGATCGACGGCATTGCCGAGATACTTGATTTCTTTTTCCAGAAGGAAGCCCGATACAGCCGGCAAGTAATGGGCAACTCCTTCTACGGAAGCGTGGGCCCTGTGGGACACGCCAAAGCCGTTGTTGACATAGATGTCTGCCAAGGAGGCCAGGGATGCAGCAAAAGCCATATCGTTCTTTTCTTCTTCCGGATGGAACCGCAGGTTTTCCAGCATGAGGATTTCGCCGGGCTTCAGTTCACGGGCAGCTTCGGTTGCTTCGGGACCAATGCAGTCCGGAGCAAACTTCACTTCTTTTTTCATGACCTGGGACAAGTATTCCGCGCAGGGTTTGAGGCTCATGGACGGAACGACTTTTCCCTTTGGACGGCCCAGGTGCGCCATCAAAATGATGGCGGCCCCTTGGTCCAAGAGGTAGTTCAGCGTCGGCAGGGTGGCATCGATTCGAATGGTATCGGTGATTTCCCCTTTGTCATTCATCGGGACGTTATAGTCCACGCGGACGAGGACTTTTTTCCCTTTGACATTGATATCTCTTACGGTTTTCTTTTCCATGAAGGCATGCTCCTTTGATCTTAGAGGCCTTTTTTAGCAACAAAGAGGGCCAGTTCAACAAGGCGGTTGGAATAACCCCATTCGTTATCATACCAAGCAACGACTTTAGCCATCTTCGGGCCAACCATCATGGTGGAAAGGCCATCAACAATGGAGCTCAGCGGGCAGCCTTTATAGTCGCTGGAAACAAGGGGAAGTTCGCTGTAACCGAGGATGCCTTTCATGGTCGTTTCAGAAGCAACACGCATGGCTTCGTTGATTTCTTCCTTTGTTGTTTCTTTCTTGAGGGTAACGACAAGATCGGTCAAGGAAACATCCGGAGTCGGGACGCGGACACTCATGCCGTTTAATTTGCCGGCAAGTTCAGGAAGGACTAGACCCGTTGCCTTAGCTGCACCCGTCGTGGTCGGGATGATGGAGCAGGCACCGGCACGAGCGCGTCTTAAGTCTTTATGGGCAGCGTCAAGGATCTTCTGGTCATTCGTGTAAGAATGAACCGTCGTCATGAGGCCCGTTTCAATTCCGAAGTTGTCCAGAAGGACTTTGGTGAAAGGAGCCAAGCAGTTTGTCGTGCAGGAAGCGTTGGAGATGATGTTGTGTTTCTTCGGATCGTACATATCATCATTGACACCAAGCACGATGGTCAGGTCTTCGCCTTTGGCCGGAGCCGCGATGAGGACCTTCTTGGCCCCGTTATCCAGATGGGGCTGGACCTGTTCACGATTCTTGAATTTACCCGTCGTTTCAAGGACAACATCAACACCCAATTCGCCCCAGGGAATTTCCTTCGGTTCGGTGAAGCGGGTGAATTTGATGCGGCGGCCGCCAACAATCATGACATCACCGTCAACGCGGACATCTTCGTCAAACGTCCCATGAAGGGTATCGTATTTGAGCAGATGAGCATAGGTGTCGATACCGGAGCGGGCGTTTACTGCAACGACTTCAACTTCCGGATTCTTCACAGCAATGCGGAGTGCACAGCGACCGATACGACCAAAACCATTGATACCAACTTTTACCATTTTACTACCTCCCAAAGATACCATTAGAAAATCATTTTGATTTTGCAAGCAGCGTTAAGATTTCGCGGGCAGCAGCCTCATCCGTGACAAGGATCTGGTCATGACCGCTGCGCAGGACGGATAAGATGGCGCGGCCTTTGGAAGCGCCGCCAGCAATCCCCATGACCGTAGGGATCGTCGCAAGGTCATTTGCCATTAGCCCCAAGGAATCCGTACTGTAGACAACTTTCCCTTCAAGGTTGAAGTATTGCCCCAGGGCTTCCCCTTCAGCGCCGGCTTCCTTGAGCTTTTGGATCAACGTTTCTGGAACACCGCGCTTTTTGGCCATGACAAAGGCCTCACCCATACCATGGATCAGGATATCAGCACTTTTGATGGTGTTGATGACATGCTTGACACCGGCATCCTCTTCAAGGATACGGTCCAAGACGGATTCACTCACACTATCTGGAACGTAGAGCTGAAGATACTTGGTCTTCAATCTGCGAGCGAGAACCGTAGCAATCGTATTGGCCTGGAGCTCGATGCGGTCCCCCAGCCCACCACGGGCCGGGACAATGGTCGCTTCCGGTTCCTTGCCATAGATGTTTTCGGCCATGGCCGCTACGGTCGTGCCGCCTGTCACTGCCACCGTATGAGGTTTCTTATCCGCAAGGAAACGAAGCAGGATTCCGGCGGCTACGCGGCCAATTTCCTGAACAACAACGGGATTATCATCCGCATTGCCAGGTATCACGTAAACCTTTCGGAGCCTCAGTTTTTGGACGAGGACCGTTTCCAAGGAAGACAGATTCTGGAGACGATTGACATAGTCCCGCAGTTCCTGCAGCAGATGGTTGCCTTCTTCGGTGAGCGTCATGCCCGTCAGGCCAAACTCCAAGAGTCCAGCTTCCTTCAGGAAATCGACATGGCTTCGCAGCACCCGCTCGCTCAGCGAGAGTTTGCGTGCGAGGCTCCTCCGTCCTATGGGTTGATCATGACTGATCTGACGCAGGATGCTATAGCGTTCCGTGAGCAGCTGGACCATTTCTGGCACAAGTTTGTTTTGTAGGTTGATCACCTTACCCAAATCAATGCTTTCCATTTTGTCCCACGTGGTACGTTTTGCGTCCCACCCTCCTCGTAAAAAAATAGCAACGATGGCTAACCGTATTATACCATATTATGAAGAAGATGGGGAACCTTTTTGTTATTGCTTGGCGGAAAAAATTGGCTGAAGGGATAAGAAATGGCTTTGGCGATTTCTAGGGGAAAGCGCGAAAGGCACAGGACCGGGAGGTAAAAGGCTGCATGATAACAGAATGTTGGGCCATCTAAAAAAGATGGTCAAAATCTATTTTCCCATCCTATCGATTACGGTTATTTTATCCACTGCCAATAAATTCTTTTCCAAATAAATAGACCCTTCCGATTCGGTTGTACCAGATGGGCCTATTTGAGTATCAGGATTTCGCAGTTCCTTCCTAAGCACTATGCTGTTTTTCTTTATGACCAACGATGACGGTACCGGACAGGTCGCCCAAACAGTTGATCATCGTCATGCCCATATCATTAAAGGCATGGACGCCAGCAACAAGCCCTACGATTTCAAGCGGAAAACCTAGGCTTTCCAATAAAATCGCCAGGATGACCAGCATGCCGCTTGGTACGGCGCCGCTCCCCGTTGTAAGGATCAGGCCGATTACAAGGACCTTGAGCATCAGACCAAAATCGACAGATACACCAATGGCCTGAGCGGTCATAATGAAAACCGTGGTCAGGCACACACAGGTCCCATCTTTATTGATTTGGGCGCCAAGCGGAATGGTAAATGAGTAGACCTTTTTTGGCGCGCCGAGGCTTTCTGCGCATTCCATGTTGATCGGAATGGAACTGGTGCTCGAACAGGTACTGAAAGCCGTAACCATGATACGCGAGGCCTTGCGGAAAAATTCACCTGGCCGAATGCCCGTAAAAACAAAGACCATGAGGGCATAGAGACAACACATAATGAAGATGCCCAAGTAGACGCTGCCAATGTATTTGGCAAGAGTTCCAAAGATGGCACTGCCGTATTTGCCTACGGATTGGGCGACAAGAGCAAAAATGCCATAGGGCGCAAGGATCATGATGATATGGACAAGCTGGTTCATCAGGTCCGACAGGTCTTGGAAAAGCATTGTCAGGCGTTTTCTTGGGGTTTCCGGCATCATAAGAAGGGCTACGCCCGTGACCGCGCTGACTATGACAACCTGGTCAAAGCGGCCTTCCATCATGGCTTTGAAGATATTGCTTGGCACGAGGGCAAGGAGCGTCGAGCCAATGGTGGGGATTTCCCCGACGACGCCTTTATAAGTTCCCGTCAAGGGCAGATTAAGTCCCGGTTTGATGACGGTCGCGACGCCGAAACCAACAAGCATGGCAGCAGCACTTGTGAGGATATAGTAGAGGATAATCCGAATGCCGATTCGGCCAAATGATTCCGGGTTATCAAGGTTTGAAATTCCAGCAATGAGGTTTACGATGACAAGAGGCATGGCAATACATTTGAGACAGGTCAGGAAAAACTTGCCAAGGGGAGCAAAAAGTTCTGTTCCCGCCCCCATGAGCCAGCCAGCAAGAATCCCTGCAAGCATCCCCGTAATCATCTTATAGATGAGCGGAATGGACTGGTATTTTTTCCACATCATCAATCATCCTTTCCGTTATGAATTATACAAAATCATTACATTAAGTTTTTTCATTATACCACGAAAGAGGAAGGTAAGAGCTATGCAGGAATTTCATGAATAAAAAAGAGCCTTTGAGGAAATTTTATCGATTGGAAGGGCTATGCAGCAAAAAATCCATAGGCAAAAAAACTCACGCAGCGCCAATTTCTTTTTGCAGATGCCACGTGAGTTTCCTTGCGGCCAGAGGCCGGTACGTCCAGGAGCCTGGCAGCGTTGGCGGTAAGGAAGATAGGCCCATATGGGCCAAAGATTGTCAAAGGCTTCCACTTTGATAAGCTGTTTTCAAAGGTGGGACGATTCATCGTACGATAAGCCATGAAGCCCATTGCCTCAGAAAAATCCTTTCTAAAGCAATGGGCCCACATTCTGCATCAAATAGAGTGTTATGATAACAATCCCTGATATACTGTTTTATTCTTCCACATCCATCTTATCTTTAAGGAAAGTCCCCGTTTCCAGTTCCTGGAAGGCGTTAAGCAGACCTTCGCGGGTATCCATGACAATAGGACCGCCCCAATGGACGGGTTCATTAAGTTCCAAAGAACTCATAAACATGAATTCCACCGGATCCTTTCCCGCCGTGATGGTGATCATATCCCCTTCCGTAAAGCGGATTGCCGTCTTTTCGGAGACAACTTTCCCATCCACAATGACTTCACCTTGAAGGGTAAAGCCCATCGCTGCCCGCTCTTTGTTTACTTTCCAAGTCAAGGATGCCCCTGGTTCCAGATGAATATCATAGTAGTCAAGAGGCAGATGATGGGATTGATAGCCTTGGGTTCCCTCGTAGCTCCCCATAAGGACACGGACTTTACCATGAGCAAGGGGAACTTCTGGGATTTCATTCCTTTTAATGGCCTTGTAACTTGGCCTTGTCATCTTATCCTTGGCCGGAAGGTTCAGCCAAAGCTGGAGGCCGCACATCCGCGGCGATGCGGGAATGGTCTCTTCGTGGAGGATGCCCGAACCAGCAGACATGTATTGCACTTCCCCATCCTGAACGGTATCTTCAAAGCCCATGCTGTCCTTGTGCCGCATGTTCCCATGAGCCACGAAAGTAATGGTCTCAATGCCGCGGTGGGGATGCATAGGAAAACCAGCCAGATAATCCTCGGGGTTTGTCGAATCAAAGGAGTCCAGCATAAGGAAAGGATCAAAGTCCTTTACCGTCGTGTTGCCAAGCACCCGCACAAGATGGACGCCGCCCCCATCAATGGCCGGAAATCCTTTTACCAGCGTTTCTATTTTTCTTTCCATTTTTCATTCCTCCTCAATTAAGTTCCAGCAGGGAAAGGAGCCGAAGCATGGCTTTTCTTTCCTCATGGTTCCATTTTCCAAAAATTGCATCAAGCATCGCTTCGTTTTCCGGATAGACTTTGGCAATGAGGGTGCGGCCCTTATCTGTAAGCGTCATAATGGTCCGGCGCCGATCCTTGGGGTCTGTCGTCCCATCTACAAGACCTTGCTGCTTGAGGTGCCGCGTCACTACGGGAATGGTCCCATCAGTTGACAGCACACTTTCCTTCAGCTCTCCAACAGACAGGTCTCCTTTATGATAAAGGGCTTCAAGCACAGCAAACTGAGGTAATGTCAGCCCATATTTACGGGCAATGGCCGCGGTCCGCCTATCCAGTTCATTGACAATTCGATGCATGACAATCAGTTCTACCTGTTTTTTCATAGGGTTCCCCCGTTTCTTTACCTCTAGTTAGCTTTATTATACTCTAATTAGATGATTTGTCAATCCCTCCCCCTTGATTGGCATCAGGATATACAAAAATCCAGCCCTTTTCCTCATGAAAAGAGCTGGAACAGACGCTTACCCAAAATAGGTCACAATGCCATAAACGACGAGGAAGCCGACGATGCAGGGCAGGACATATTTGAAGTACCATTGAAATTTTCGTGCTACAGAAAGCCCCTTCCCTTCGTTTGCTTCTTCGACAAAGCGGTCGAACCCCCACCCGAACTTCCAGGTACAGAAAAGGGTGATGATAAAGGAACCTACAGGAAGACAGATGTTGCTGACAAAGAAATCTTCCATGTCCATGACCGTGTTGCCCGGCCGCAGGGGCTGGAAAGAAGCCCATAGGTTGAAACCCAAGGCGCAGGGAATGGACCCGATGGCAATGATGAGTCCATTTACAAGCCCTGCAGTCTTACGGCTCGCACCTTTAAGGTCAATCGCAAAGGCCTGAAGATTTTCGAATACGCCGATCATGGTCGAAAGGGCCGCAAAGGAAAGGAAGATGAAAAAGAGCGAGCCCCAGACCACACCCCCGGCCATGGAACTAAAGACCCGCGGCAAGGTAAGGAAAATTAGCTTGGGTCCTGCGTCCGGTGCAATGCCGTAGGCAAAACAAGCAGGAAAAATAATGAGGCCGGCCGTAATGGCCACAAAGGTATCAAGGGCCGTTACGGTAACGGCTTCTCCCATGAGGCGCTTATCTTTTTCAATGTAGCTGCCAAAGATTTCCATTCCGCCCATGCCAATACTGAGGGTAAAGAAGCTCTGGTTGAGGGCGGCATAGACTGCGTTCCAGATGCCGTCTTTTTCCATGTTGGCAAGATTGGGTTTGAGGTAGAAGGAAATGCCTTCCATGGCTCCGGGAAGAAGCAGGCTCCGGATGCCCAGGATGACCATAAGGGCAAGAAGTGCCATCATCATGAACTTGGTGATACTTTCAACGCCTTTTTTTAGTCCCATGCTGCAGATCAATGCCGTAAGCACGACCACGATGAGCATGACCGATACGAGGATCTGTGGAGAACCCATCATCCCGCCGTAGATGGTCTCCACCTGCGCTGTATCAAGCCCCAGAAAGGTTCCTTGCATCATGAGGTAGGCGTAGTAAAAGATCCACGCCGAAACTACGGAATAATACATGAGCAGAACATAGTTGCCTGCCATGGATAGATAACCCATGAGGTGCCAGTGACTGCCTTTTGGTTCAAGCAGGCGGTACGCCGGCAGGATGCTGCGCTTTGTGGCCCGCCCCATGGCATATTCCATGGTCATGATGGGAATTCCCAAAATAGCAAGAAAAAGCACATAGACGAGAACAAAAAAGCCGCCTCCATACTGTCCCGTAATGTAAGGGAAGCGCCAGACATTGCCAACGCCAATGGCGCACCCTGCACTCAGTAAAATAAAGCCAAGCCGTGATCCAAGAGTTTCTCTTTCCTTCATAATTGCTGCCCTCCTACAATGCTGCTGAATCAATCTGGTAGTGCAAATTTTTCCACAATCATGTTTTTAAGTATACCGGATTGCTCGGGAGAAAGCAAAATTTTTCCATTTTTGGGGGAACGCGTGCGGCCCCATTTGAACCGTTTTCGTAAAAGTCGTGAGAAAACTGTAAAATCACGGTAAATCGCTTGCTATTTGTGTCACTGTGAATGATAATAAAACAAACTCACAAAGGAGGGTCAATATGAGAGATCTTGAAATCATTCGTTCCAAACGTGGCTTTATCAGCGATATGGATGGTGTCATTTACCAGGGTTCCCAGCTTCTGCCTGGTGTCAAGGAATTTGTGGACTGGCTTAGGAAAGAAAAGAAACAGTTCCTCTTCCTCACTAATTCCAGCGAACGCACACCTCTTGAACTCCACAAAAAACTCCTTGCCATGGGGATTGATATCGATGAATCCCATTTTTACACAAGTGCCTTGGCAACAGCTCAATTCCTAAAGACCCAAGCGCCCGGTTCCAGCGCCTATATCATTGGGGCCCACGGGCTCATGAATGCGCTCTACGATGCAGGGATTCCCTTTAATGATGTAAACCCGGATTACGTCGTTGTTGGTGAAACGACAGGCTATAATTATGAAATGATTATCAAGGCAACACAGCTCATCAATCAAGGGGCCAAGCTCATTGCCACAAACTCCGATCTTACAGGTCCCAGCGATCGAGGCATCATCCCTGCGTGCCGCGCCCTCGTTGCCCCCATCGAACTTGCTACGGGAGTGGCCGCCTACTTCATCGGCAAGCCTAATCCTCTTATGATGCGGACGGGCCTAAAAAAATTGGGGGTCCATTCCGGAGATGCCGTCATGATTGGTGACCGCATGGATACGGACATCATCGCTGGTGTAGAAACAGGTATGGAAACGGCGCTCGTCCTTTCAGGTGTGACGACGCGGAGCACGATGAAGCACTACTCCTATCAGCCCCACTATGTCCTTAATGGAATTGGGGACATCGTTCCCAAAAAATAAAAAAGAAACCTGCAGCAAAAGGAAGATTCCTCTTACTGCAGGTTTTCTATTGCCTAAAAGTTATTTAGCCGCAGCCAGCGCTTTTTCCACGGCTTCGTAGATGACTTCATACGTATCGCCGGGATGGGCCTCGTAACTCTTATTATGATCCACGAAAAGGGTCGGGACATAGTAATACGCACCGGCATAAGGTTTTACTTTGTCGGCTTCACTTGTTTCATCGACAAGTTCCACAGGAATATCCTGGTAGACTGTCTCTTTCTGAAGGGCTGCCAGTGCCTTTTTGGCATTGGCACAGTAGGGACAGCCCGGCATAACAATCATCGTTACTTTTTTCATGGAAACTCCTCCTTTTACCAGGCGGCGACAGTGCCATCCGCCCGGGGTTCTGTGGCTCCAGCAAGGGAACCGTTTTTTTGACGCATAATCATTTGACCTCGGCCAAAGCTGGTAAAGTCCTCTTTGACTGTCACTTCATGGCCGCGACGTTTCAGATCTTCAATCACAGTGGGGCCAAACCCCGGTTCGATTTCAATCTTCTTGCCGCCCATCCACTGCCAGCGCGGTGCATCAAGGGCTTCCTGTTCATCAAGGCCAAAGTCGATATAGTTCATCATGACCTGGAGATGACCCTGGGGCTGCATATAGCCGCCCATGACTCCGAAGGGGCCAAGGGGTTCTCCCTGTTTCATGAGGAAACCAGGAATAATGGTATGGTAAGGCTTTTTACCCGGTACGAGGACATTTGCCGTCTTTTCGTCAAGACGGAAGGAACTAGCCCGATCATTAAGGGAAATGCCATACCCAGGAATGACGATTCCGCTGCCAAAACCACGGAAGTTGCTCTGAATGAAGGACGCCATATTGCCTTCTCCATCGGCAGCGCAAAGATAGACCGTACCGCCGCAGTCCGGATCGATAGGACGCGGCATTTCAGCGTCTTCCATAAGACCTTGGGAGCGACGGTCAGCATAGGCATCGCTTAAAAGATCGTTCACGTCTACTTTCATATGACGGGGATCGGTAATATATTCCATGCCATCCACAAATGCACGCTTCATGGCTTCAATGGCGTAATGGACGCTCCGCGGCTCCGTCCGGTCCTTGATGGGAAGGCGGCTGGCAAGGGCTAGGGCCATGAGGGCCACAATGCCGTGACCATTGGGCGGGATTTCACAGATTTCGTATCCGTGGTAGGAACGGGACACAGGCGTCACCCATTCTGCCTCATATTGGGCCAAGTCCTCTGCACGCAGATAACCGCCCGTTTTTTGGGAAAAGTCGTCAATGGCACGGGCAATCTCACCACGGTAATAGCTTTCGCAGTGGCTTTCAGCAAGAAGGCGTAGGGTCTTTGCATGATCTGGAAGGCGGACCAAGTCGCCAGGCCCAGGGGACCCGTTCTGGAAGAAAGTTTCAAATAGCGGAGCAAAGGCTTCTTCCTGTTGGAAGGGCGCAAACGTTTGGGCGCTCCGGTTCCAGAGAAGACTCGTCACAGGCTGGACAGGATACCCGTCTTCGGCGTAGGACAGCGCCGGTTCAAAGAGACTTTGAAAGGGCAGCTGCCCAAAACGGCGATGCAGGACGGCCCAAGCTGAAACGGCTCCTGGGACGGTCACGGAAGCCCAGCCCCGTTCCGGCATGGCGGCATAGCCTTTTTTGCGCATGGCCTCAAGTGTCAGGGCCCGAGGCGCCCAGCCGCTGCCATTGAGGCCGAATAGCTGATGATCCTTTTCGCTCCAATAAAGAGCAAAAGCATCACTGCCCAGGCCATTGCTGGTTGGTTCAAGAACGGTCATGGCAATTGCTGTGGCGATAATGGCATCGGCAGCGTTCCCGCCTTTTTTCAGCATGGCAAGGCCCGCCTGCGCTGCAAGGGTCTGGCTGGTAGCCACCATGCCGCGTCTGCCATAGGTCACACTGCGGCGCGAAGGATAAGGATGCCTAATTTGCGAAAAGTCCATGAAAGGACCTCCTTTACGTATCGTCAACTACCGCCACTTATAGAAGTAGCGGCTTGTAAGTCGGAATTGCATAGGTGCTAACGATACATAAGTATCTTCCTAAATCCGCCTACATTATCGGGTGGCTGACAGCACCCGCTTTGCCAAGGAGTTTACTCCGAGGCAGTTGTTATTCGTTCGTAGTGGGGATTATTGTCCCCAGAAATCCACATAGTTCCGAGAAGCTGGATATTCATAGCTCCAATTCGGTCGTCGTTTGATTTATAACCACATTGGCAACTGTATAAATGTTTTTTGTGATCTCGATTTTCTTTATGGATAGTTCCACATTTGGGACAACGCTGGGATGTGTATCTTGCTGATACTTTTAAAACTTCAGATCGGTTTTCGTGAGCTTTGTAGGTTAAAAATTGTTCTAATTGGTAAAATGCCCAACTTCGTAGATCATAGTTCTGTTTAGTTGTTTTAGAAAGATTTCTCTCTTCAAAACTAACGCCAGCTAAATCTTCCAGAACAAAAAGCGTATCTTTGCCGTATTTCTGCACGAGTGTCTTAGAAATCTGATGATTTACATCGGACATCCAACGGTTCTCTCGTCCAGAAATAGCTTTGAGTTTACGCTTTGCAGATTTCGTCCCTTTCGACTGAAGTTGTTTTCTTAGCTCTTGAAATTTATGACGTTTAGTGGCAATCTTTTTACCAGAAACAAATTCTGTCTTGCCTTGCTCGTCATAACTGACCGTAAGAAAACGAAGTCCACGGTCAATACCAACAACATGGCGGACGTTTTCTTTCTGAAAATCTTCCACAGTTTCTGTAACAGGGATATGGAGATACCACCAGCCTTTAAGCTTTACAAGTTTTGCTGTCCCGAGTTTATAAGAACCGTTAAGATATTCAGTAAAATGCTTGCTTTCAAATGGGCATTTGGTTCTCCGATCAAGGGTATTAATAGACAGTGTTTGTCCATCGTTTACAAAACTGTAGTCTCGATTACGAACAAGGTCAGCTTGTGGACGGCTGAAAAATATAGGCTTCCAGAGCCATTCCAGGGTTTTGGGAATACGTTGCCAATCGTTATTCTCATCCTTGTATCTATAAGGATTTTGGAAAAGCTGCTGTTTAACGGTCTTGTATTTAGCAATAGTTGTCTTAATGGAAGATTGTGCCAACTGTGATTTTAGCCCGAATAAATGTCGGAGGTTGCTATAAAGTTCTTTATTGAGGTTTTGATATGCTAGATCAAATTGATGATCAAAGATATATTGAGATACGAAGTTGCAAGCTAAGCGGTATTGTTCAGTCATTTGACGAAACAATATTTCCTGTTCAGGAGTAACGTATATGCGAAGTTTTATCGTTTTGGTTAGGTTGGACATTTTTTCACCTGCCTTTCTAAAATAGATATTACTTCATCAAGAAAATTATATTATAGATTTTGCTGAAATTCTAGTTATTTAGAAAGCGAGGTGAAGCGGGCTTCCTCCCCGACCTAAGAGGTCGGAGTATCCAGCCCGCATTTAGATGAAAATAAGATGAAAGACGGTGCGGCAGGACGGGAATGGCTCGCACGCCCCACGGGGAGTTTTCGCCGCGCTTGAGGAGTAAAGGCATGCGACGCACGAGAAAAAGGATGCCCATGATGACATATTCCGCAATATCCTCAGACGCGTATCCGGCCACATTGCGCACGGCGATGCCGCGCTTTTGGGCAGCTTCAAGGTCCACAGCTTCGCAGCCTGTTCCATAGAGGGAAATGGCTTTAAGACGGGGCATTTTGATGAAGATCTCGTCACCGAGGGGGACATTCACCTGGGCAATGAGGCCATCCACAGTGCCGCCAAATTTTTCAAGGTCATGCCAAAAAGCATAGGAAGAGCGGCGGAAAGTGACGCCGGGAAAGGCCTTCGTAAGAAGGGATATTTCCACATCGTACGCAGTCCATTCCTCATCGATGATCCAAACGACCATGGCCGCCGCTCTCCTTTCTTATGCAAAAAATTCCGTGACTAAATCTTCCAATGCCTTCTGATCGCTGGCGCCCATTGTTTCACGGGCCGAATGCATGGCAAGGAGCGCCACACCAAGGTCCATGGTACGGATTGGAGTAATGGCAGAAGCCATGGAACCAAGTGTACTGCCACCTTTGATGTCACTGCGGTTGACGTAAAGCTGGTAGGGAATATTTTTTCTGTCACAAAGTCCCTTGATTACGGCAACTGCCTCCGCGTCACCAGCATAGGACTGGCTGCAGGCCTGTTTGAGAGCAAATCCCTGGCCAAGGACAGGCCGATTTGTGATATCACACTTATCGCTGTAATTCGGATGGAAAGCATGGGCCACATCGATGCTCAGCATGAAACCCTTTGCCAGGTCCTCAAAAAGCGCCTCTTCCGTAAGACCAAGGTTTTGGTAGATCCGGTGCAGAGTATTATGAAGGACCAGGGAATTGGCCCCCTGCTTTGTTGTACTCCCCACCTCTTCATTGTCAAAAAGGCCGATAAGAGCAATACCCTTTTCCACCTTGCCGTTCACGATACCTTCAAGGCAGGCCTTGCAGCTTGTGAGGTTATCCAAACGCGGAGACGACACAAAGTCATCACGTAACCCAAAGGTGCAGCCATCTTCTGTCGGGTAAGTTGAAAGATCAAAGGAAAGGATATCCTTTTCACTGCAACCGAGCTCTTTTGCCAGGAACTTTTCAAAGAACGCACCCTCTTTTTCGTCTTCCCCGATGAGTGCGGCCAGAGGCAGGATGTCCTTTTGCTTGTTCCATTTATAACCATCATTCACTTCACGGTTCATGTGGATGGCAAGGCTGGCCATGGTAAGAAGAGGCCGTCCAAAATCGACAAAATGGGTCTTGGGCTGAAAGGGATCCTCGGTCCGGGTCACAATCTTGCCAGCAAGGGAAAGGGGCCGATCCATCCAGGTGCTCACAATCATTCCGCCATAACCTTCAATATTGAGCGTACCATACCCCTGGGTCCGTACTTCGGGGGCAGGTTTCAGACGAAAAGAGGGGAAATCCGTATGGGCCGCCGCAAGCTTTAGGCCCCGCGTGCCCTTCTTCCCCGTCCTAAACGCAAGGAGACAGGAATCAAAGACGGTGACAAAATATTTGCCATTGGGTTTCAGCTTCCAGTCCTTTTCTGCCTTAAGTTCCGCAAAGCCCGCTTGTTCAAGAACGGCCTTGCTGGAAAGGACTGTATGATAGGGCGATGGACTGGTCTTGATAAAAGAAAGCAGGGACTTGATGGTTTGGTTCATGGAAAATTTCCTCCTTTGGTTATTGAATTGACTTCTGGTACGATATCTCTTGTTACAGTGTACTTGATTTATTGGGTTTCCTCAATAGGCTTTACTGATTTACATGGTGCAGGAGGCGCCTTCCTCCCCCCCAACCTACCAGCTTCCTTGCTTTTAAGATGAAAGGTCACAAGAAGAAGAGGACCGCTTGCCGCAGCGCCCTCACTGTTGAACGGCCGTTGGACCGATTTTTATAATGGGAAAGGAACCCCAAGGTCAAGAATTGACTTTTTTGTAGCAATTTGCAAAATTTTCTGTTAAGATAATGGTAATTTCATATGGTTCACCTATTTCCACTCTCATTCCACTAGGAGGTATTCGCAATGAATCAACCCACATCCAGCAAGAACAAGATCCTTACCTGGCAAGCCCTGGGTCTCATGACCTTTTCCTCAGTCTGGGGCTTTGGCAACATCGTCAATGGCTACGCCAATCAGGGACTCAAAGCCGTTATCAGTTGGATCATCATGTTCACCATCTACTTCATTCCTTACACACTCATGGTCGGTGAAATGGGTTCCACCTTCAAAGACAGCCAAGGCGGCGTCTCTTCTTGGATTCGGTCCACGTCGAGCGCTAAATTGGCTTATTTTGCTGGCTGGACTTACTGGATCTGCCACATGCCCTACTTAGCGCAAAAACCGCAAAGCATGCTCGTCGCCTTGGGCTGGGCCATTTTTCGCAATGGTTCGCTGACAAAAATGATGTCACCCTTGATGCTTCAATCCATTGCCCTCATTCTCTTTTTCTTCTTTTTATGGTATGCCTCTCGGGGCATCCGCTCCTTGAAGCACATCGGCGCCCTGGCAGGGTCAACAAAAGTCATCATGTCCTTTCTTTACATTCTGTTGGCCCTCGCGGCTCCCTATATTACAGAAGCAAAGACTTTTACCTATCGTCTTGATATGGAAACCCTCATGCCCGCCTTCGACTTTGACTATATGACAACCCTTGCCATCCTCGTCTTTGCGGTCGGCGGCTGCGAGCGTCTTTCCCCCTATGTCAATAACCTCAAGGACCCCAGCCGTGAATATCCCCGTTCCATGATTTTCATGACCGTCATGGTCTGTGTCACAGCAATTTTGGGTACCTTTGCCATGGGACTCATGTTTGACCCCCAGAATGTTCCCAAGGACCTCATGATGAATGGCTCCTATTACTGCTTTGCAAAATTGGGGGAATACTACGGCGTCGGTCAAACCTTTGTCGTTATTTTTGCTCTCTGCACCCTTATTGGACAAGCTTCGACCTTGGCTGTTTCCATTGACGCGCCCATCAAGATCCTTCTGGCTGACGTTGATGAAAAATTCGTTCCTGAACGCTTCCGCAAAATCAACAGCCGTGGGGTTCCTGTTACAGGCTATCAATTGACTGCACTGCTTGTGGGCATCCTCATCATCGTGCCAGCTCTCGGTATTGGCGATATGACAAGCCTCTACAACTGGCTCATGCGTCTAAATGCTGTCTGCATGCCCCTGCGTTACCTTTGGGTCTTTTATGCTTATATGATGCTCAAAAAACATCAGGACCGCTTCCAATCTGACTATCATTTTGTCAAAAGCGCGGCCGTCGGAAAAATGGCCGGTGCTTGGTGCTTCTTCTTTACGGCCTATGCCTGCTTCATGGGGATGTTCCCTCGCGGTGTAGCAGCCTATTCGCCAGCTTGGACCTTCCAATTTACCCTTAATATCTTGACTCCCCTCGTACTGTTTGGTATCGGCGTCATCCTTCCCTACCTTGCCAAAAAGGAACGGGAACGACTGGCAAAATAACTAAAAAAGAACCATGAAAGGTGCTGCCACGGCAGCACCTTTTTCATCGAAGCTGTAAGGCTGGCCCCCAACAGTGTCCCGCTCCTTATCTTTACTCAAATAAGCAAGGCAAAAGACCGGAAGGCCAGCGCCCATTGTCTTTTCGAAATCACGTTTCTTATCATTCCTAGGCGATTTTAAAAGCCAATGATGACACATAGCTGCATCAATCGGCGCGATTTGAGCGCCGAATAAAAAAAGGGTTCTTCACGTATTTTTGGGGGATTCCAAATCATACGTAGGTAAAGACAGGTACCGAATCAAGGTAAAAAAGTAT
>ENA-UEYL01001234-UEYL01001234.1-human-gut-metagenome-genome-assembly--contig:-NODE-1234-length-22795-cov-8.038384_pt1 | contig 22795 bp, 22 predicted proteins | sample MGYA00242941_ERZ507946 | MGnify/ENA primary metagenome ERZ507946 (study PRJEB26167, sample SAMN06115482) | human gut metagenome | host: Homo sapiens | place: China:Guizhou | collected 2015-03-11...
TTAAGCTCCATTTTCCGCATTTAATTAAGCTGCAACACAATCTTATATGGGTCTCCCGAGAAAATGTTGACACATACCAGCAAGGGAATAAGGCCTTTTTGCAAGGGTATAGAGCATAATGATCAACAGCATAACAAGGATGATCGGCGTAAAGACCCCTAGGACATGGGTGATCTTTTCAAAGTCCAGGAAGGAGACGATGATCATCAGGACGCTGCAGAGGGCGGCACCGCTCCATATGGGAAGGCCGAATTGCTGGTGCAGGTTGGCCCCCGCTCCCGCAATCATGACAAAACCGATGACAAAGCCAGAGAGAACGAGGGTTACGTCGATGAGGCGGCCTACAAAGGGATGGGTGATGCGCCGCAGGACTTCGTCATGATTGTCGCTTTGATAATAAGAGCCCAGAGCGAGCATGACTTTGCCGTAAAAAAGGTTCAATAGTCCCAGAAGTACCATGGCGGCGATGCCACTAAGACCAAAGGAAAGAAAATATTGAAGGATGTCCTGACCGGAGGAAAGACCGGCGCCGACAACAATTCCAACATAAGCAAGGGCAATGGATAGGGATTTCAAATCACAAGACTCCTTTCAATGGGAATCGGTCCTGTTTAAGGGCGGAGAAAAGCTTCCATCCGCTGCCGAGCCTTGGCGTCGCCTACAAAGTAGATTGTGTCGCCAGCCTTGAGGATGGCGTGGGGACCGGGAGACAGGAGTGTCGTGCTGCCGCGGACGATGGCAACGACAGTGGCACCTGTGTGATGCCAGAGGTTCAGGGCACCGATACTTTCGTTCAGATGGGGACAGGTGGTGTCAATCAGCAAGGTGAAAGGCGTAAAAAGCAGGATGTTTTCTGCCTTCTTTGCTGAAGCTTCCAGATCATAAAGGATGGCTTTTGCCCGCACGGCGTCCTGCTGCTGTTTTTCAAGAATTTGGAGAAGCTCTTCCCGCATTTTCTTTTCGGACCGTACATCTTGGTACTGGGCAGCGAAGGCTGCCGCTTTTTCTTTGGATAGGACATAGCAGCCGCTTCCGTGCCGTACTTCAAGGATCTTTAGTTCCACAAGGACCTGAACCGCCTTGCGGGCCGTTTCAGCAGAGACACCAAAGGTGGTGGCAAGGTTTGAGCGGGCGTGGAGTTTTTCTCCAACCGCATAGGTTCCGCTGGAAATCTTTTCTGCTAAGACAACGGCAATTTCGTGATAGCGGGCTTCGCCGCGAATCATATGAAGGGACATGATGGGTTTCCTTTCGGGTAGCTATAAAAGTGACAACTTTATTTTAATATAGAGTGGTCACTTTTGTCAAATTCATAGGAAACAGGGAGGATTTAAAGCCACGCAAAATAGAGGGTAAAGAAGCTTTTGTGAAGGGAAAAATAGACTTATCGCTGGCCCGCGATTATTTGCTTAGCGGCCAGCACCATCGGTGAAAGAACGCTGATTCCCCTTCTTTTTCTTCGCAATTTCCCCTAAAATCATGTACAATGATACTGACCACTGTCGGTTAAAGGAGCCAGTCATCATGACAATCCCGCCCTACTTTTCTTTCCTGAAAAAAATCCCGCGTTTTCCCTGGATATTGCGCCAGTGTGCGCTCCTTTTTGCTTTAACGGCTTTTGCCATCCTGCCCGGCACGGCAGAACCCAAAAAGGAGCTGGCGCCGGTCCCCAAGGTTCATGAGGCAGAGATTGCCATTAGGTTATCGCAAAGTGAAGACTTTCACCTGCGCGGCTCCTATGCGCCACAGCAGATAATTCCTGCAAGAATCGCAGTCATAATACCGGAAACACCGGCGCCGCCCAAGGAAGCGCCGCCGCAAAAGACGGTTGCGGTCCTTACCATTTCCGCGGCTGGTGACTGCACCCTTGGAACGGATGAGGCCTTTGGCTATGAGGGAACCTTTCCTGCTGCCTATGATGCGGCAAATGGGGATGCGTCGGTCTTTTTGAAGGGCGTAGCCTCTATTTTTGCCCATGATGACCTCACCCTTGTCAATATGGAGGGGGCTCTGACGGAAAGTACGGACCGGCAGGAAAAGACGTTTGCTTTTAAAGGAAAGGCCGATTATGTGCGGGTCCTTATGGAAGGCAGCGTCGAAGCAGCGACCCTTGCCAATAATCACAGCTATGACTATGGGAATGAAGGCTACTGGGATACGTTCGGCACCTTAGGAAAAGCTGGCGTCATGCCTTTTGGCTATGAAGAAAGTCCCGTCATGCTCGTAAAGGGCATCCCCGTTGGCCTTGTTGGCATCAATGACCTTGCGGGCGGCGCACAGACGCAGCTCATTGCGGAACTGGAAAAAGTGAAGCGAAAGGGCGCCCGTCTCATCATCTGCTATTTCCATTGGGGAACGGAGCTTGAGCCTTATGCCGACGAGGATCAGCGCGATCTTGCTCATCTTGCTATCGATTACGGCGCCCATTTGGTCCTTGGTGCCCATCCCCATATTGTGCAGGGAACGGAGACCTACAAAGGGCGGCGCATCATCTATAGCTTGGGAAATTTCTGCTTCGGCGGCAACAGCAATCCCCGTGACAAAGACGCCCTCATTTACCAGGAACGCTTTACCTTTGAGGACGGGCAGCTTCGTGGTTCCGACGGCGGCACGCTCATCCCCTGCCGCATCTCCTCGACGCCTTATTATAATGACTATCGGCCTGTCCTTTATGAGGGGGCTGAAAAGGAACGGGTCCTTCAAAAGATTGCGGACCGGTCCTAACGAAAAAGAAATGAAGTGATTGTATGGCACAACGCCGCGGTAAGGATATGACCCAGGGGCCCATCCTGCCTCTTATTGTAAAATTCAGTCTGCCCCTACTCATGGGCAGCCTCTTCCAACAGACCTATAATCTTGTCGATACGGCCATTGTGGGGCAAACTTTGGGGGCTAAGGCTCTTGCCGCCGTAGGCTCGTCGACAAGCATCCAGTTCCTCGTCATGGGCTTTTGCATCGGCATGAGTCTGGGTTTTTCCATCCCCGTGGGACAGCGCTTTGGCGCCAAGGACTACAGCGGCATGCACCGCTATGAATATTCCGGGGGGATCCTCGCGGCCCTATTTGCTGCCCTTTTGACCCTCGTGACGACGGTTTTTTGTGATCACATCCTTCATATCCTGCAGGTGCCGGAAGAAATCTTTCATGATGCCTGGATTTATCTCATCATCATTTTCTGTGAAATTCCCTTTACGATCATGTATAATTACCTCGCCGGTCTCATGCGGGCCATTGGCGACTCCAAGACGCCCTTTATCTATCTTGCCGTGGCGTCGGTCCTTAATATTGGCCTGGACTTTCTTTTTATCGTCAATGTTGGGATGGAGGTTGCCGGGGCGGCTTTGGCCACGGTCCTTTCCCAGGCCCTTTCGGCGCTCCTTTGCCTTTATGCGGTGGCGCGCCGCTACGACGTCCTTCATATCGAAGAAGAGGCCCGTCACTATGATTTCCTTGAAGGCCGTGACCTCATGGGCATCGGCATTCCTATGGGACTGCAGTATTCCATTACGGCCATTGGCTCCATGGTTATGCAGAGCGCCAATAACTCTTTGGGGACGCAGTTCGTATCGGCCTTTACGGCAGGAACGAAGATCAAGCTCTTTCTGCTCGCACCTTTTGATGCCTTTGCCACGGCTGTCTCTACTTTTGTGGCTCAAAACTTTGGTGCCCGCCAGACGGACCGCATCCGCAAGGGCATTTACAAGGGGACCATCGTCAGCGTCCTTTACGGCGCGATTTTTGGCCTTTTTGCCATGATTTTGTGGGGCCGGGACCTGTGCCTTCTCTTTCTTGACGCGGCAAATACGGTCGAACTGGACCTTGCCGCCCTGTACCTGCGCCGCATGGGGTACTGTCTGTGGGTGCTGGGGATCCTCAATGTGTGCCGTATGAGCATCCAAGGTCTGGGCAATGCCCGCAAGGCCATGCTGAGCGGGATCCTTGAGATGATTGCCCGCACCGTCGTGTCCGTCCTTTTTGTCGGTTCTTTTGGCTATGATGCCATTACTTGGGCTGACCAGGCGGCGTGGTTTGCAGCGACTTTCTTTGTCGTGCCTATGGTCATCTATTCCATCGGCAATGTGGAGCAGCATTTTAAGGGGGCCCTGTCATGAGTGAAAAAACCATTCTTGTGAGCGCCTGTCTTTTGGGGACGCCCTGTCGCTATGATGGAAAAAGTAAGCCCAACACGGCAGTGAAGGCCTTTTTAAAAGCCTCTCATGCCCGCGTCATTCCCATCTGTCCCGAAGTGATGGGCGGCCTAGTGACGCCGCGCCCGCCGGCAGAAATCCAGCCTGATGGCCGCGTCATGACCCAAAGCGGTCTTGATGTGACAGCGGCTTATGATCAAGGGGCCAAAAAGGTCCTGCAGCTTGCGCAAAAAGAGGGCGCCCATCTTGTCATCCTCCAGGCAAAAAGTCCCAGCTGCGGCGTTTCGTCCCGCTACGACGGGTCCTTTACGAAAACCCTTGTAAAGGCGCCTGGCGTTACGGCGCGCCTTTTAAAGGCCCATGGCATCCAGCTTTTGGAACCGCAGGATCTTGGAGGAAAGAAGCTTTTTGAAAGGAATTTATAATGACTAACTATTGTGCTCATTGTGGCCGCATTCTTCCCGAAAACGCCGCGTTCTGCCCAGCGTGCGGAACACCTGTGATAGAGGTCGACTCCAATCATCAGGAACCAAAGGAACCAGAAACGTTTTTTGAGCGTTTCAAAGCCGACTATTGGGGAACAAAGGGACGGCTCTGCCGCAAGGTTTTTCTCCTGCGCAGCCTTTCTGTTTTTGTTTTTTCATTTCTTATCGTGGCCCTTTATATGGCCGGGCAGTTCTATTTTGCCAAGACGCTGCAGGAAGCGAGCGGGCCTCTTTTTATTGTCCTTTTCATGATGGTACACAGCCTCGTGATGATGGCTTTATTTATCGTGCCCCAGATGATTCTTCTCATGCTTTCCATTCGCCGTGCCCATGATTTAGGAAAATCAGGGGAGATTGTGGCGTTTATATGGGTTCCCTTTTATGGCCTTTATGTTGGCTATATGCTTTGCGCCCAAAAGGGGACGGAAGGGGAGAACCGCTATGGACCGGATCCCCTTGCCGAAGGGGGTGCGCATTCGTGAAAAAACGGCTCTTGATCCTTTTTAGCTGCGCCCTGTTGCTGCCGAGCGCCTGCGGTTTTTCCGCGCCGGGAAAAAAGGCGGAGCGGCCGGCCATCATCCAAAAATACGTGGCCCTATCGCCCAAGCGGGACGCTCTCATGAAAGCCTACAGCAAGCTTCACTACGGCCGGGAAATGATCGAAATCGAGCCCCGCGCCGTTGTTGTCCACTGGACGGCCAATGATTCCCAAGAGGGAACGTACCAATACTTTTACGCAGAGGAAAATCCGGGCCTTTCTCACGGCACGCTCAACGTGGGCTCCCAGTTTCTTGTGGGCCGCGATGGGACCATTTGGCAGCTCATGCCGGAAACGGCCCTTGCCCGCCATGCCATTGGACTTAATTGGTGCGCCATCGGCATTGAAAACGTGGGCGGCGTCGGGGGAAAGGAAGACCTGACAAAGAACCAGCTAGCGGCCAATGTTGCCCTCATTTCCTATTTAAAGGATAAGTACCCGACCCTTACGACGGTCCTTGGCCATTATGAGCAGGATAAAGCGAAACAGACGGACCTTTGGCGCGAAGACGTGCCGAATTATTACCATGGAAAGATCGATCCCGGGCCCACCTTTATGAAGGGCCTGAGGGAGGCGCTTACAAAGAAAGGATTGACATTCTTATGATGAAGGCAATGAAAAAAGGCGCTGCCCTTGTCGGTGCAGCGCTTCTTACGGTAACCTTATGGAACACGCCCGTTATGGCGGCGGCAAATGTGCCGGCAAACCTAGCTGCTGTGTCACAGACTGTCAAAGGTGCCGCGCCCTACGGCGTCTATTTTTCGGATCTTAAGACAGGAAAGGGATATTACCGGAACAGTGTAAAAACACCGGCAGCCAGCATGATCAAAGTCTTCATCCTTGCTGCCGCCTATGAGGACATCAAGGATGGAAAACTGGGCCTTACAGAAACCTTTACCCTAACGGATAAAAACATTGTCGCTGGGTCCGGCGTCCTTCAGGGGATGCCCAAGGGGACGACGGTGACGGTAAAAAAAGCCCTTGATGAAATGATCATCCACAGCGACAATACAGCGACAAATCTCATGATTGACCGCTTAGGCATGGATCGCATCAATCGCTATCTTAAGGACCATGGCTATAAGGATACGACACTCCGCCGCAAGATGATGGATTTTGATGCCGCTAAAAAAGGCGCCGAAAACATGACCACTGTAAGGGACGTAGGGCTTCTTTTTAAGCGGCTTTATCAGGGAAAATGCGTAAGTAAGGACCTTGATGCCCAGATGCTTGCCATCTATAAGGCCCAGGTCGATACGGATATGCTCCCCGAGAGGCTCCCCAAAGGTACCATCACAGCCCATAAGACGGGCGAAGTGCGCGATCTGCGCCACGATGGGGGCATCGTCTATACGGCAAAAGGCGACTATGTCCTTGTTGTATTTACAAGGGATTATACGCCGTATGCGTCGGTGGCGGCTTTGTCGCGCAGGATTTACGATGCTTATGTAAAGTGAGTTGTTTTTTGCTCAGCCCAACAATCGGGCTGATTTGATGAGGGGCATGAGGCCGCTTTTTGGAATTTTTTCGGTTTTTTAGAGGAAACCTGATTCGCCTGAGGCTCATATCGGCCCATCTGCGTTGTCAAAAAGACGCGGGCTTCCTAGACGTACCCAAATGCATATATTTTTACTCAGCCCAAAAATCGGGCTGATTTGATGAAGCACGTGAGGTCATTGCTTGAAAAAGATTTTGAGGAAACAATGGCCTCATGGCCTATCGTACGATGGACCGTCCCACGTTTGGGGGTAGCTTACGCCTGGGCGCTTCTCCCCTTTCTTTATACTCGGAGCAAAAATCGCTCCGATTCTCTGCACGAGGTGCCTTCATTGCCTTTTCAAGATTTATGAGATGGCAAAGAAGGCATGGCGCATCGTAAAATGTTGCGATACACAATTTCATGTTAAAGACGCCCGAAATATGCCTTCGCCGGTCCCTTTTGAGTCAGCCCAACAATCGGGCTGATTTGATGAAGTGCGTGAGGCCACTTCTTAAAAAGGTTTTGTGGAAACAATGGCCTCATGGCCTATCGTACGACGGACCGTCCCACGTTTGGGGGTAGCTTACGCCTGGGCGCTTCCTTTCCTAACCATGTGTCGTCACTTCCAGCGCCCAGCTTATCAAAGCGGAAGCTTTTTGCAATCTTCGGCCCATATGGGCCCATCTACTTTGTCGCCTAGGGCCTCAATCTCCTCAACGTACACAAACCGTACGTTTCGTCGCTGAGGCCGGGGACTCCTCGTATCTGAACCCATCTGAACCGAATTCGCAAAAAGCAAATGGAAGAAAAGACCGGAACGGGACATTCGTTGCATGCCGTCGTCAGCCTGCTTCGCGTTTTTCCTAGCATCTGGGCCAATCTGGAGCCATATTCGAAAAAGGTAAATGGAAGGAAACACGATGGCGTTAGGAAAACGTAATAACGGGAAATTCCGCCCGTCGTCGGTGGAAGTGGGGGCTCCTCGCATCTGGATCCATCTGAACCGAATTCGCAAAAAGCAATTGGAAGAAAAGACTGAAACGGGACATTCGTTGCATGACGTCGTCAGCCTGCAGCTTTTTTCCTTTGCGCAGCAGCTCCCGCGTCGCTGCGCTAGCAGATTGCTGGCGTCTCAGGTCCGACTCGTTCCTGGGGCCGAGAGTTCCTCGTACTAGGACCCTTTTGAACCGAATTTACAAAAAACAAATGGGAGAAAACAAACGAAGGGAAAAGAATGGAATTGGGGATGATGTAAAGCCGCTGTGAGTTTATGAGGGGTGAGTTGAGAGAAAAACCACGAAGGCGCGGATCCAAACAGGCCCTCTTCTTTTCCCCTTTCTCTGCTAGACGGCGATTTTCCTTGACAATTAGAAAAAAACCGCCTATACTTACAAGGTACTAACAAATTTGCTAGTCATGGCGCCATGGTCAAGCGGCTAAGACGTTGCCCTCTCAAGGCAAAATCACGAGTTCGATTCTCGTTGGCGCTACCAATTTGGAACAAGGCAGCTTCTGCTGCAGTTGAGACGCTCCTTGGGAGCGTCTTTTTTTGTCTTGTAAAGGAGGAGGGCACGGTGCGGGAAAAAGGGCTGGGAAGGGCTTATACGGTCCTTTTCATACTGCTTTTGCTGATTTTTGGGGGCAGCCTTTTTACGGGCCTGATTCCCGTCAATGTCCAGCATCTTTTCATGGGGACACTCACGGACGAAGAAAAGACGGTCCTTATCGTTATTCGTCTGCCTCGCTTTTGTTATGGCGCTGCCGTTGGAGCGGCCCTAGCAGCAAGCGGAGCCGCGCTTCAGGGCGTTTTTGGCAACCCACTTGCAGACCCTGGACTTTTAGGTATTTCGAGCGGTGCTTCCTTGGGCGCTGTGCTTATCCTTATCCTGAACTTAGCCGTCCTGTCACCGCTCATGGTTCCATTGGGGGCTTTTACGGGTGCGGTTTTGGTTTCTTTTTTTGTCGCCCTCTTAGGGCGCCGCTCCTTTAAGGCTTCTGTCACGCATCTTCTTTTGGGCGGTGTAGCGGTGAGTTTTTTTTGTGCGGCCCTTGTGTCGGGACTCCTTAGCTTTGCGCCGGCGACCATCATGCAGCAGTACTTCTTTTGGACTTTGGGGAGTCTTGGTACGGCTTCCCTCAAGGCCTGGCCTCTTGCAGGGCTGATTCTTGTTCTTTTGCCCGGTGTCTTTATCTGGGGGCGTCCGCTGAACCTCTTATCTATCGGTGGGGAGCAGGCAGCGGCCCTGGGACTTGATGTTGCATTTTGGCGTAAGCTCATTCTTTTCTGGACGGCCCTTTTGACCAGCCTTGCTGTTTGTCTTGGCGGCAATATTGGTTTTGTTGGACTCATCGTTCCCCACATGGGTCGCTTTTTGAGCGGGGCCGATCATCATCGCCTCCTGCCTTTTGCCGCCCTGAGCGGGTCTGTATTCCTTACTTTTTGCGATCTTATGGGGCGGCTGGTCCTTCCCGGCAGTGAAATCCGGACAGGCATCATAACTGCCCTTTTGGGTTCGCCCTATTTTCTCTATCTGCTTTATCGGAGGAAAGGGGGGTGATCCTTCTTTTTTTTCTATGCCAAGTACGGTGCCTGTGCTACAATAAAGGAAAAGTGACTCTTGTAAGATGATTCTTTTTCTGGAGGTTGATATGATGGAGCGTTCAGTTTGGAAAAATCGTCTGGCATCTGCGGCCCTAGCTGGTGTCATGGGGCTTGTTCTTTCCTTTACGGCCCTTCCCATGCCTAGGGCCCATGCCGATGTGTTAGGTGCCATCCTTGCTGGGGTACAGGGCGTTGCTGTTTATGGACAGGTTGATAAGGCCCTCAATTATTATAATAATACGGAAGAGGGGCGGCAGAAACTTTTCTCATCATACAAGGAAAAATATGGAGTCAATTACGATCGTTATCTAAATGGTCAGCTTACGGACATGATGGGGCAGCTTACAAGCGCCATTGGGGCTGTAGATCCTACCATCCATCAAAAACCGTATCTTTATTTCATCAATAATGACACATCTTTCAATGCGTTCTGCAGTATGGGTCATGTTATGAGCGTCAATACGGGGCTTTATTCCATGACGAGCAATCCTGATGAAATTGCCGTTGTCCTGCTTCATGAAATGGGGCATGGGCAGAAGAACCATGTGGTCTCCAGTACGCGCAAAAAGATGCAGGTGGCCGTGGCCGCCGGCGTCTTAAGCGGCGCCGCAGGAAGCGGGATGGCAGATTTGGCCCTTAATATCCTCGTAAACCAGATCGATAATGTCCAGATTGGCAAAAGTGATGAATGGGAAGCCGATAACCTGGCGCTGACTTATTTGCTTCGCTCCAATTACAATCCGGGTGCGACAGCCGCCATGTGGCAGCGTGTCATGGACCGGTCAAAGACGTATAAATCCAGTTTTGTCGGTGAAATCTTTTCGCCCTCCGATCATCCGACCCATCAGCAGCGCCGTGACAACTATGCTAAGCGCCTGACCGATCTGTCCGGAGGCAATGTGACCGTCGATGCGGATAAGGGCATGGTCAAAGTCGGGGGCAAGGATTTTGTCGCGCCTCATGCCTATGGCGATATGTCCGCCAAGGAACGCGCCTATTTTGTCATGGGCAACCTTACGGCTGCTTTCATGCATAAACAAAACCTCAAGGACGCTTCTGCCCAAGGCAGTACCGTATATTTGGGCAACCAGCCCATCATGGTCTCTGTAAATGGCGATCCAAGCGCGGCTGAGCTTGCCCAGAAACTCAATGCAATCAAGAGCAGTAAGGAAAGCAAGATCGCGTCTCGGGAACTTAAGCTGCAGAAAAAAGCAGCTCCTAAAAAATAAAAGACGGTGAAGGGCTCTGTGCTTATGCGCAGGGCCTTTTTAGATGGCTGGATTGACGGAAGGAAAGGCTTGTGCTAGTATGAATGCGTGCACTTGCAAATAAATACGGCGCTTCAAGAAACAGTCAGCCAACTAGGAGGGATATGTATGAGAAAAGAATTTGCCGTTAAACCTATTGCGCTTCCGCAGCCAGTCTTTATCATTGGGACCTATGACAAGGACGGGACGCCCAATGCGATGAATGCAGCCTGGGGCTGCCATAACGAAATGGACCAAATGATGTTTGCCCTCGCAAAAGGGCATAAGACGGTTAAGAATCTTTTGGAGACAAAAGCCTTTACTGTCAGCATGGGAACCGTGGAGCAGCTTGCTGCCTGTGACTATGTAGGCCTTGTAAGCGGAAACAAGGAACCGCAGAAAGTGGAAAAGGCCGGCTTCCATGCAAAAAAGGCCCATCACGTCAACGCTCCGTATTTTGAAGAGCTGCCCATGACGCTCGAGTGCGAAGTCCTTTCCTATAATGAAGAAACGGAAATCCTCACAGGGCGTATTGTTGGCATCAGTGCTGATGAAAGTATCCTGACAGAGGGAAACATCGATCCGAAGAAACTGCGGCCCCTTGTCTTTGATATGGCAGGCATGAAGTACCTTGTCGCCGAAGAGACGGTGGGCAATGCCTTCAGTGACGGGAAGAAGTTATTTTAGTCAGCGCATAAATCGCGCCGATTCAATGCAGTTACTTGCCATCCTTGCTTGAGAAATGATCCTTTTGAGAGCAAGGATGGTATGACGATTCGTAAGAAATTACGTACCACAATCTCATTTTATTCAATTAGGATTTCCCGGTTTTGGTGGTGGATGAGGCCGCACAGTGCCGTTTTCCTGCAAGCGGCAGTGAGGACCATTTGCTCGGAGTTTCGAAGGACACTTTGGAAGCAAATGCAAAAGTCCGAGAAACATGTTCAAGGGCGAATCATTTCGGATCCGTTCCCCCGCTGGGGGGCGGTTTGGGTCCGGCCTTAAAGATTGTTATGGAATGCCTGAAAAGACGTTCTCCTTGATAGGTGAGACGGGGGGGCGATATATTGCCCGAGTGATTTGTGTTCCGAGTTAAAAGGAAGACGGCCCCTTTTGCAACCTTTTTTACATCTTTGCCCCTTGATGAGCGGGGGTCCTTCTTTTTCTTTTTCATTCACCGCTTCTCATATTATACTGAAGGTGGACCGACTTTAGTACGGAACCAATCTATATTTGGAAAGCAGGTGACTCTCATGAACGGTCAAGCAGCAAAGGGACGCAAGGATGCGCTTACTCGGTTTATTGTGTACAGTCTTTTTGGTGTTTTTATGTTCTTCTTTGACCTCCAGTGGATCAGTCCGGCAATGAAAAGCGTTCCTGTAGACTTCATCGTCACAAGTCTCCAGAAATACGCCATGCCCGCCGTGCGTCTGTTTATCCTAGGCGTCATGTATGTCGGAGCCATTCGGCCTTTTCTCACAAAGACATGGAACAAGTCCCTCATGGATCGATTCATGTCCCTTGCGAGAATTTGCGGCGCCTTGATTGGAACTATCCTCTATTTTGGTCTTATGAAGGATCATATCTGGCTGTGGCGAGGCGATATCGGGCCTTTCCTTTTCAATAAGCTCGCTATCCCTGTAGGCCTTGTGATCCCAATCGGATCGTTTTTTCTAGCCTTCCTTGCCAGTTTTGGCCTCATGGAATTCATCGGTGTCCTTGTTGATGGGTTTATGCGTCCTATCTTTCGTACTCCGGGCCGCTCAGCCATTGATGCCGTGGCTTCCTTTGTTGGAAGCTATTCTATTGCCCTTATCATCACGAATGGTGTCTACCGCGCCGGTCGCTATACGGCACGAGAAGCCGCCATCATTGCTACTGGTTTTTCGACGGTTTCTGTTACTTTCCTGCTGGTTGTGGCACGTACACTGGGGCTGATGGACCTATGGACGACCTATTTTTTTGTTTCCATGCTTGTAACCTTTATTGTAACAGCAATTACGGCGCGGCTTTGGCCTCTTTCGGCCATTCCTGATACGTACTTTACGGGCGAAAACGCCGCTGTGCAAAAAGAAGAGGGAAGCCGCTTCGAACGGGCTTGGAAGCTCGGTCTTGAAACAGCTGCGGCCCAGCCCCCTGTCCTGAAGCTCTGTACGGAAAATCTCATGAGCGGTCTCAAGATGGCTTTTGGCGTCATTCCCTCCATTACGTCCATTGGGCTCCTGGGTTTGTTTCTAGCTGAGTTTACACCTATCTTTGATTATTTTGGCTATCTTTTTGTCCCTTTCTTCAAACTTTTCGGTGTGTCCCAAGCCGTCCTTGCCGGCAAAGCGGCAGCTTTGAGTCTTCCGGAAATGTTTCTGCCGTCCATCCTCATCAAGGAATCGGGTACAATGCTCTTAAAGTTTGTCATTGCCGTTGTAAGCATTTCTGAAATTCTTTTCTTTTCTGCCAGTATCCCTTGTATCATGGGGACCGATATTCCTCTTAATATGCGGGATATCGTCATCATCTGGTTTGAACGGGTTGTCTTTTCCATCCTCATTACGATTCCCATTGCCATGTTCTTGGGACTGCCCGACTAATAGTATACACTAATTAAAGGCCCTGTTCCTTTCTTTTGATGGAAAGGATGGGGCCTGTTTTTATTCGGAGACAAGGCGGCGCGCGCCTAAACGTCCCTATGTTGGTTTTTTGAAAAAGAGGGTTGAATATGCGTCGTAATGGTGATATAGTGTATACTAAATTGAGATGATGTTTTCAAGTCTTGCTGAAAAGGAGCCCAACATGGATAAATCAAATGCTTATTTGCTGTGGTTTGAACAACTGGAAAGAAAAGACGTCGACATTGTTGGCGGCAAATCTTCTTCTCTTGGGGAAATGACTTCCAAGACCGATGTTCCCGTGCCGTATGGCTTTGCTACGACGGCCCATGCCTATCGGTATTTCATTGACCAGACGGGCCTGCGCGAAAAGATGCGCAGCATCCTTGCCGAACTGACGGATGTAGAAAACAGCGAACTTCTCTCTTCGGTCTGCGTGCGCCTGCGTGGGGCCATCATGGAACAGGAAATGCCCCAGGATCTTCAGGATGCCATCCGCAGTGCCTATGAAGAGCTGGCTCACAAGATGAATGAAGACGAACCTTATGTAGCCGTCCGCTCCAGTGCCACGGCTGAAGACCTGCCTGATGCCAGCTTTGCCGGCCAGCAGGATACGTACCTTAATGTCCACGGTGCCGATCAGGTCATCCGTAAGGTCAAGGAATGCTACGCTTCCTGCTTTACGGACCGTGCTGTCTACTATCGGGAAAAACAGGGCTATGACCATCTGTCCCTTGCCCTTTCTGCGGTTGTCCAGATGATGGTCTTTTCCAAAGCTGCCGGCGTTATGTTCACGGTGAATGTGGCAAACGGTGATGACAAGAATATCATGATTGAAGGGGCCTATGGCCTTGGTGAATATGTGGTTGGCGGCATTGTTACGCCAGACAGCTACGTCGTTTCCAAAGACGGAATGAAGCTCATTTCGGTATCGGTCAATGAACAGGATAAGATGCTCATCCGTAAGCCTGGCGGCGATACCATGGAAGTGCCAGTTCCTGAAGCAGACCGCAGGAAGCAGACCTTGACAAATGCACAGATCATGGAACTTGCAGGATACGCCAAGAAGATCGAAGCCCACTATGGCTGTTATATGGATATGGAATGGGGCATTGATGAACGGGATGGCAAGATCTGGATCCTTCAGGCTCGCCCGGAAACTGTTTGGTCCCGCCGCAACAAGGAAAAGAAAAACGAAGAAAAACAGATAGTCGGGTCCATGGAAGGGGCCAAGGTCCTTTTGAAGGGCCTTCCCGCAAGTCCGGGTCAGGGCTATGGCAAGGCCCATGTCATCCGCGACCCGAAGGATATTGACGAATTCAAGGACGGGGAAATCCTCGTTACGGAAATGACCGCTCCGGACTGGGTACCTGCCATGAAAAAGGCACAGGCTATCGTCACGGACAGCGGCGGCATGACCTGCCATGCTTCCATCGTCAGCCGCGAACTGGGCATTCCCTGCATCGTTGGCACCAAATCCCGCGGTGAAGCAGCTACGGAAGTCCTTAAAGGCGGCGAGGAAATCACGGTTGATGCATCGAACGGCGTCGTTTTTGCAGGCAATCTTCAGGTAAAGAAGGCGGAAGCTGCCGCCGCGCCGGCGCAAGCGGCTGCCGCTATAGAAACCTTCCCTGTAACGGGGACCAAGATCTACATGAATCTAGGCGATCCGTCCCTTGCCGATAAATACGCCAGCCTGCCCTGTGACGGCATTGGCCTCATGCGCGAGGAATTCATCTGGACGACCTATATCCATGAACATCCGCTTTACCTTCTGAAGACGGGTCATCCGGAAAAGGTTGTCGAAGCCCTTGCCGAAGGTTTCCGCAAGGTGGCCCAGGCCATGGCTCCGCGCCCTGTTACCCTGCGCTTCAGTGATTTCAAATCCAGCGAATACCGCGACCTTAAGGGCGGGGAAGAATTTGAACCCCATGAACCGAGTGCCCTTCTTGGCTGGAGAGGGGCTTCCCGTTACTACGACCCGAAATATACGGCTGCTTTCCGTCTGGAAGTCCAGGCAGTCCGCAAGGTTCGTGAAGAATATGGTCTCAAGAATCTCAACGTCATGATTCCTTTCTGCCGCACCGTGGACGAATGTGCCAAGGTCGTTTCCATCATGGCAGAAGAAGGACTTCATCGCGGACCGGACTTCAAGGTCTGGCTCATGGCGGAAATCCCGGCAAACATCATCCTTGCCGACAAATTCAATCAATATGTCGATGGCTATTCCATCGGTTCCAACGACCTTACGATGCTGACGCTGGGCTGTGACCGTGACAATGATGTCATTTCCCATCTTTTTGATGAACGCAATCTGGCCGTGCGCCGCGCGGTGCGCCACCTTATCGAAGTGGCCCACAGGGATGGCAAGACCGTTTCTCTCTGCGGGCAGGCTGCCAGCGTCTATCCGGAATTTGCTGAATTCCTTGTGGAAAGCGGCATTGACAGTATGTCCGTCAACCCTGACGCCGTGAAATTCACCAAAAAGATGGTAGCCCAGGTCGAGCAGCGGATCATCCTTGATAAACTGACAGGCCGCGGCCGCAATAAGAACGACGAAGAACTGGCTTGGTAACATTTCCTGCATGAAAGGCTGCTGCCGCGCGGCAGCAGCCTTTTCCTGTAAGAGGGGAGAATACAGGGAAATGTTCTTGACGGATGCACGAAAATTAGGTACGCTTTTTTTGTAATGTGGAAGAAAGGGGGTGGATCCCATTCCACTAAGTGATAGACAGAAAAAAATTGCTGAAATTGTTCGCCGGAGCGGCCCTATTACGGGAACGGAAATTGCCGGGGAACTAGGTCTTACGCGGGCTGCCCTGCGCAGTGACCTTGCTATCCTCACCATGGGCGGAATCCTTGACGCCCGGCCTCGCGTGGGTTATTTCTATACAGGGAAAAGTACTTTGGGTATGCTGGTGGAGGAACTGTCTTCTATTACCGTCGAAGATATCATGAGTGTCCCCATTGTCGTAAGTGCCAGCAAAAGCGCCTATGATGCTGTCATCACCATGTTTTTGGAAGATGTAGGGACCCTCTTTGTGGTGGATGGGAAGGGATGCCTTTTTGGGGTCATTTCCCGCAAGGATCTTCTCAAGGCGTCGCTCAGCCAGGGCGCAGACCTGCGTAATCTGCCCCTTGCGATGGTCATGACGGGACTATCCAAGATTGTCCTTTCTAAGCCCCATGAACCAGCGGCTGCTGCCGCCAGACGCCTTATCGAAAGGGAAGTGGACTGTCTGCCCGTGGTTCTTCCTTTTGGCGAAAAAACGGGCAAATGGAAACTTGTTGGCCGCGTCTCCAAGACCAATATGACGAGACTTTTGGCAGAACTTGCCGAAGGAAAGGGAGGGACCTATCATAGCTAATCAACCCATCATCTATGCCATTTCTGACTCCATTGGGGAGACCAGTGAATCGGTTGTCCGTGCTACAACGAGCCAGTTTGTGCAGGAAAAGTTTGATATCATCCGTGTGCCCTATGTCAACAGCATTGAACAGATTGATAAGATCGTCCAAGAAGCAAAGGAGTCCAATGCGGTCATCTGCTATACCATCGTATCTCCGGAAATCAGGGCTGAAGTTGCTCATAAGACCCAGGAACTGAATGTGACCGCGGTTGATATCTTGGGACCAGTCATGACGGCCATTGAAAAGACCAGCGGCCTTACGCCCAAAAACCAGCCCGGCCTCATCCATGCCTTGGATCATGAATATTTCAAACGCGTTGCCGCCGTGGAATTTGCCATCAAGTATGATGACGGAAAAAATCCTTGGGGACTTACGAAAGCGGACCTTGTCATTATCGGGGTATCCCGTACCTCGAAGACGCCCCTTTCCATGTACCTTGCCAATAAGCAGCTCAAAGTGGCCAACGTTCCCCTTGTGCCGGAGATTCCACCGCCTGAGGAGCTTTTCAAGGTCCCGAATAACCGCATCATTGGGCTCCTCATCGATCCACACAAACTCAATGAGATCCGGATTGCCCGCCTTAAGGCGATGGGGCTTGGAGATACAGCAAACTATGCGGACCTGCGCCGTATTGAAGAGGAACTCGATTATGCCCGAGCCATCATGCAGCGGCTCCACTGCATGATCATCAATGTTTCGAACCGAGCCATTGAAGAAACGGCCAGCCTCATTTTGGAGTATCTGCGCAAGAATTTTAATTTTGACTATTAAAAAAAGACTGTGAAGAAATGTGAAATGTACCCTCTTTACTGGGTGTCCAGTAAAGAGGGTACATTTCACGAATCAAAGCGCGTTTTCGAGTTAAGGCTTTTTGTTATGCCCTGTGGATGATGTTCTTTTTTCATAGGTTTGCGCACGATTGTATCACTTAGCAACGTTTCTTTAATTCACAGCAGTGCCTGCTTTTTGCCTTAGAGACGGCGAATGCCGTTCCGCCTTACAAGGCGTGGGTATCTACCAAAAAGGCTTGCTTGCAGGAGTGGGTGGTGGATGAGGAGGCCGGTTTGTGGCCGACGTCTCCTTACGAGCGGCTAGCAAGGAGCATTTTTTGATGGGCCAAAACCGCTCATCGCAAGACGCTGCCAACGTGATTCGGCTCACGGACCGTGTAATCGAAAAATTTATTCGGCGCCCTCCGGTCGGGATACTTTGGCGCTGGCGTAACGGTCTTTTACCTTGTCATCTTTTTCCCCATTCCCCTTTTTCGAATATGGCTCCAGATTGGCCCATTTGAAATGAAATTGTGGTACGGAACTGCATCGAATCGGAGCGATTTCTGCTCCGACCTAAAAATCGACAACTTTCTTCGTCTTCACATTATAGGTCAGAGAGTCTTTTTCGATGCGCTCGCCGGTCTTACGGTTTACATAAATTGCGTCTCCCGTAAAGGTGGCAAGTTTGGTCTCCCAGTCAAAATGTCCTTGCTGGGCCCGGATGTCCGTATCTGCCTCTTCAAAGATGACAGGTCCTTTTACATCGGCCGAATGATCGCTGTGACGGACGATGGTGGATGTTCCCCGAAACGTAATGTCTCCGTCGATGAGGCTGATGTTTCCCCAAGCCCGTACTTCGTTGGTGAGAAGCGAAACTTCTGCTCGGTCAGCCGTAATGGTGCGTTTCCCTGTTTTTACGGCAACATGGCCGGAAAGACGGTAAGTCAGCGTATCAGGATCAAATTCCTGATGATCATATGTGATTTCTGGTGCCGCTGATACCAAAGAAGGGGAAAGAAAAGTCATGAGAAGACAGCAGCATAAAAGAATTTTTTTCAGCATCGGCGACGCCTCCTTAAGAAAAAAACAGCAGAAAAAACAAAGGGCCTTTCCTTGGTTCTTCCATACTAAATAACAATTAATTATACGCTATCTTGAAGAAAATATCATTACAAAAAAGGAAAATCGTCACCTGTGTAGAATAAGATAAATAGCGAAGGAAAACAGAGGGAAGGCGTCTGCGGAGGTTTTCCCTTATTTTTATGATGGACGATGGACTTTTTTAGGAAAGGCGGTGACGGTATGGAAGATCTCAAGGAAAAATATGAGAGCTTCAAGGAACAGGTCCGTCAGGCCGCTGACATTGTGAGCGTCGTTTCCGAAACGGTGGACCTCAAGAAAAAAGGACGCCGTTTTTGGGGATGCTGTCCTTTCCATTCGGAAAAAACACCTTCTTTTACCGTGAATCCGGAAAAAGGGTTCTTTCACTGCTTTGGCTGCGGCGCCGGCGGTGACGTCTTCACCTTCGTCATGAAACGGGATCACGTTTCCTTTGTTGAGGCGGAACGGATCCTAGCCAATAAATATGGAATCCCCATTCCGGAACCGGAAAAGACGGCTGAGGAAATCCGCCGGGAGCAGGAGGAAAAGGAAATCTTCGGTACCAATGAGCTGGCGGCCCGGTTCTTCCATGCGTGTCTGACAAAGACCCAATACGGGAAGGAAGGATTGACCTATCTTGCCGGCCGCGGCATTGGCATGGATATTGTCGAGTCCTTTGAACTGGGACTTGCCCCACCGGATGCCCAGACTTTTCACAAGGCCCTTGAAAAGCGGGGAATCCCTGAAAAGACGCTTCTTAAGGCCGGGCTCGTAGGTCGGTCCGATTCAGGTCGGATTTATGACAAATTCCGTGAGCGGGTCATGATTCCTATCAAGAACCCACGAGGAAAAGTTGTTGGCTTTACGGGCCGCATCCTGCGCAAGGATGCTTCACCGGCCAAATACATGAATACACCGGAGACAAGCTGGTTCCATAAAGGGCGTCTGCTCTTTGGCATGGACCGGGCCCTTCCCAGCATCAGGAAGCGGCGCCAGGCCCTCATCGTCGAAGGTCATATGGATGCCATCAGTCTCCATGCGGCAGGCGTTACTTGGGCTGTGGCGTCCATGGGCACGGCCTTTACGGAATACCAGGCAAAGCTCCTAAAGCGCGTCACGCCGGAAGTCATCTTTTGTTTTGACAGTGATAATGCTGGGCGCAGCGCAGCCATGCGATCCATTCCCATTGCCCTTGCTGTGGGGCTTGAATGCCGTGTCATGCACGTTACAGACGGCAAGGACCCGGATGAATTCATCCGCAAGGAGGGACAGGATGCCTTCCTTGCCCTCATGAACCAGGCCAAGGGCGGCATTGATTATGAAGTCGATACGGTGCTCTCCCGGAGCGATGTAACGACGCTTTCAGGAAAAGTGGGGGCCGTTTCGGAAATCCTGCCCTTTTTTAAGGATTGCCGCTCCGATGTGGAAGTGGGTGAACGCATCCGCGATCTTTCAAGGCGCCTTGTCCTTGATGAGGGTGAAATCAGAAGTGAGTACCAAAAGCTTGTCCGCCCCAATGGGAGTGGACGGTCCTTTAATCCTGAATGGCTGCTGCAAAAGAAGGTCGCAATTGAAAGTCCGACCCAACAGGCTGAGCGGGGCGTACTCTATGCACTTCTCATGGGGGAGGAAATCGCTCCCGATCAAGCTGGTTTTGCTCACACGGACGCTTTTTCAACTGCTGCAAGGCGAGCCATCTTTACCTCTTATTGTGCCCGCAAGGGAGCCGGTACTTTTCATGAGGGCCGGGATCTTTTTGAGGATGTCAATGAAGAAGGAGCCGCGGAACTATCGACCATCCTTGCTTCGACAATCCCTAAAGAAACCCTTCCGGAAGTGCTCCGAGACTGTCTTTTCCGGCTGCAGACAGCAACGCTTGAAAAAGAATATGAACGGCACAGTGAACTGGCCCAGCGCTATGAAAAAGAAGGTAATGAAAAATTTTTAGAGGAATTACAGGAATGCCGACGAATAAGAATGGAGATACGAAATTTAAGAAGTGCGGGACCCATCCGGTGACCGTAGCACTTTTGATGATGAGGGGAAGGAGGGAACGCTCAAATGACTGATCAAAAAACAAAGGAGCTGGAAACGAAAAAGGTGAAGGGAACCAAAACAACCGAAAAGAAACCGGCTGCAAAGAAGAAAACGGCGGCTGAATCGTCCGCTAAATCAGCCACGGCTAAAACAAAGACCAGTGGTAAGAAAGCTGCTCCCAAGAAAGATGCAGCGCCGCAAAAGACCACCGCTGAGTGGATTACTGAATTCGAAGCCTTGGCAAAAAAGAATTCAGGCGTTCTCACTTATAAGGAAATCCAGGATCGCATGCAGAATACAGATTCCATTTCCGTTGATGAAATGGATGAAATTTATTCCAAACTGGCAGAAAAGAATATTGAAGTCGTTGATGACCATGCCGAAGAGGAAGAACCGGAAAACATGGACGACGAGGATCTGACCATTGAAGAGTCGGAGCTGTCCAATCTGTCCGTCCCAGAGGGGGTCATCGTCGATGATCCTGTCCGTATGTATCTTAAGGAAATCGGCCGCGTACCCCTGCTTTCAGGAAATGACGAAATCAAGCTGGCCAAACGGACCGATAAAGGCAATCAGGCCGCCGTCATTTTGGACGGTCAGTCCCCGGAAGTTGAACGGGAACCTGTCAATAAGCGCCTGAGCGCGGCAAAGCTCCTCGATACGATCGAGCAGCACCTCAAGGAAGAGGAAATTTGGTGTGACAGCAGGAACGTATCCATCGTCTATCGCTTTATCCTGGCGGAAACGCAGGATAATCCAAGCCTTGATGAAGCGGCTATTGAAGCCTACAGTCCGGCCTTTACGATCGATGAACGCAAGCGCCTGCAGCGGCTGCTTCTTGAAAAAGGATATCATCTGACCCGTTCGCCCAAGGCTGGCAGCGGAGATGAGGACGTGGACGACAAGTCCTATCTGCCTGAGCTCTATGATCTGTTTGCCGCTGTTTCTGAAAAACTTGAAATAAAACCGGACGAATCCCTGAGTACCCGCCTTGAAGAGGACCGCAAGCGTTTCACCCGTGTTCTGCATCGGGCCGCTATGTGCGGTGAAAAGGCAAAGAAGTCCCTTTCTGAAGCCAACCTACGGCTTGTTGTTTCCATTGCCAAACGGTATGTAGGCCGGGGCATGCTCTTTCTTGATCTGATCCAAGAGGGCAACTTGGGCCTCATTAAGGCTGTTGAAAAATTTGACTATAATAAGGGATTCAAGTTCAGTACCTATGCAACTTGGTGGATCCGTCAGGCCATTACCCGTGCCATTGCTGACCAGGCCCGTACAATTCGTATTCCTGTTCATATGGTTGAAACCATCAACAAACTGGTGCGCGTTTCCCGCCAGCTCCTGCAGGAACTGGGGCGTGAACCGACTCCAGAAGAAATTGCCCAGGAAATGGATGTGCCTGTTGAAAGGGTTCGGGAAATCCAAAAGATTGCCCAAGAACCGGTTTCCCTTGAAACGCCGATTGGCGAAGAAGAAGATTCCCATTTGGGCGACTTCATTGAGGATCAGGAAGCTCCCTCACCAGCAGAAGCTGCTTCCTATACGTTGCTTCAGGAGCAGCTGGGAAAAGTCCTTCAGGAACATTTGAGCCCCCGTGAACGGCGTGTCCTCGAATTGCGCTTTGGCCTCCTTGATGGACGTACGCGTACCCTCGAAGAAGTTGGCCAGTACTTTGGCGTGACCCGTGAACGGATTCGTCAAATCGAAGCCAAGGCCCTGCGCAAGTTGAGAAGCCCGAAACGGAGCAAACCGCTCAAGGAATTCCTTGAGTAAGAAACGTTGACAGCGAATCTTTTTCTGGAGTATAATTTTTGCATTGGGCCTATAGCTCAGCGGTAGAGCCCCCGGCTCATAACCGGTTGGTCCTAGGTTCGAATCCTAGTGGGCCCACCAACTTCACTCTGTGCGAACCCTCTGTCTTTGGACAGGGGGTTCGTTTTATCTTAATCCGCCAGAAGACTCTTTCCTCTTAGGTATGAGATGAATGGCGGGTGGCTGAGTGGACTCGATGCCCATAGAAGCCACAAATCCACGTGGATAATCCTGCCAATGTTCTTCTTTTGGTATACTATTATTATATAGTAAGAGGAGGTGAACAAGATGTATCGAACCCAATCCAATATCATCAGAGGTCTTTCCAAAGAAGAATACTCAATTCTGCGGGAAATGTGCCGGTATAGCAACAATCTCTATAACGTGGCTCTCTATAATATCAGACAATACTATTTCCAAGAGAAAAAGTTTCTGAAATACGAGGAGAACTATCATGTCTGCAAAGAAAATGAAAATTATAGGTTCTTCACGGAAATTTGTGGGGTCATGGACAAATAAATATTGAAAAAGGACATCAAATTCTCCAAAATATAAGGT
>ENA-UEYL01001250-UEYL01001250.1-human-gut-metagenome-genome-assembly--contig:-NODE-1250-length-22652-cov-4.445891_pt1 | contig 22652 bp, 22 predicted proteins | sample MGYA00242941_ERZ507946 | MGnify/ENA primary metagenome ERZ507946 (study PRJEB26167, sample SAMN06115482) | human gut metagenome | host: Homo sapiens | place: China:Guizhou | collected 2015-03-11...
AACCTGCTTACCCGGAACACCCATGCGGTCATGCCCGCATGGAATATATTTCCGGCATGGCGGTTTCCTTTATCATCATTCTGCTTGGATTGCAGCTGATTGGCAGCTCGTTTGAAAAAATCCTGCATCCGGAAACTGTCACCGTTTCCTACCTGACTTATGCGGTCCTGATTATCTCTATCCTTACTAAGCTCTGGCAGGGCATCTTTAACCGAACCGTCGGCAAACGCATCGATTCGGATGCTCTTCAGGCAACTGCGGCCGACAGCCTTAACGACGTTTTTGCTACTTCTGCTGTCTTAATCAGCGCAATTGTTTATCACTTCACCTCCATTCCAATTGATGGATGGATGGGTATGGCTGTTGCTATCTTCATCACTATTTCGGGCATCAAACTTGTCATCGAAACAGGTGATCCTCTGCTTGGTCAGGCTCCGGACCCTCAGCTCATTCGTGAAATCGGTCAGCGTATTACCTCTTACGACGGCGTTATCGGAATGCATGACCTCCAGATTCACAGCTATGGCCCTGGACGCACCTTTGCATCGGTTCACGCAGAAGTTCCTGCCAATGTTGACATTCTGGTCAGCCATGATATCATTGATAATATCGAACGTGAGGTCGGTGCAGAGATGGGAATTAATCTCGTCATCCACATGGACCCTGTGGTGACCGACGATGGGATTACCCAGCAAACCCGCCAGCGGGTGGCCACATTGGTAAAGTGCATTGACGACGACATTTCCATCCACGATTTCCGCATGGTCTCCGGCCCCACCCACACCAACGTCATCTTCGATGCCGTGGTCCCCTTTGGATTCCGCCTGTCTGATGAGGAAGTCGCCTCCAAGATCAAGTCCGCTGTCCGCGCTCTGGATGGAAACTACTATGCCGTGGTCAACGTGGAGCGCTCCTATACATAAGTGTGCCGTTGCACTGCGCCCCAAATTGTCCTCCAAACACCGCACGGGCAGTGTTCCCTGCCCGCATCCGGGAAACCATCACACATCCCCGGTGCGGTGTCCGTCAGCATGAAAGCCGGGACAGCTGCTATGGCTGCGTTTCGCCCGTTCAATATGAATCAGACTAAATCACGGTCCGGTGGTGCTTGCGCACCGCCGGACCGTGATATTTTTGCCGCTTTTGGGAAATCCTAAGGAAACTCCATCAAACCGAGGTGGCTTTTATGAATCATAAACGTCTGGGCCGGCAAACCGTGGCGCTGGAACATCCTCCTTCCGTAGCGGCCTTTGCCAATATCGGCGGAAAATTTGAAGGCCAAGGTCCCCTGAAGGACTACTTCGACGAATTGTGCGACGACGCATTCTTCGGGGAGAAAACCTGGGAAAAAGCTGAGTCCACTATGCAAAAACGCGTGCTGAAACGAGCGCTGGAACGGGCCGGGGTGCAGCCGGAGGATGTGGACTATATTCTGGCCGGCGACCTGCTGAACCAGTGCATCGGCTCCTCATTCAGTGTGCGGGAGTTTGGTATTCCGTTCTACGGCCTCTACGGCGCCTGCTCCACCATGGGAGAATCCCTCTCCCTGGCAGCTCTGCTCATTGACGGCGGATTTGCCGATACCGTAGCCGCCATGACCAGCTCCCATTTCTGCACCGCAGAACGGCAGTACCGCATGCCGGTGCCCTATGGAAGCCAGCGTTCCCCCACAGCACAGTGGACTGCCACCGCCGCAGGCTGCACCATTCTGCGCAGCAGCGGATCCGGTCCTTATATCACCCATGTCACCTGCGGAAAAGTGGTGGACAAAGGGATCACGGACGCCAACAATATGGGCGCTGCCATGGCTCCCGCAGCCTACGATACCCTCTCCGCCTTCTTCCGCGACACCGGCACACGCCCGGATGACTATGATCTGATCCTCACCGGGGATCTGGGAGAACTGGGACACCGGATCGTCCTGGATCTCTTTGCCCAGCAGGGGGTGGAATTGGGAAACCGCTATCAGGACTGCGGCCTGCTTTTGTATGACCGGGAACGTCAGGACATGCACGCCGGAGCCTCCGGCTGCGGCTGCTCGGCATCCGTACTCAACGGGTATCTGCTCACACAGCTGCGCCGGGGCCTCTGGAAACGGATTCTATTTGCTCCTACGGGGGCACTGCTCTCCCCCACCTCCAGTTTTCAGGGGGAATCCATTCCCGGCGTATGCCATGCACTCTGTTTTCAGGCCTGAGTTCAAATCTCCTTGGGAGGTAACTTTTCATGGATTATCTCAACGCATTCCTATGCGGCGGCATTCTCTGCGCCATCGGACAAATCTTGATCGACCGCACCTGCCTGACCCCTGCCCGGATTTTGACGGGCTATGTGGTCAGCGGCGTACTGCTCAGCGCCCTGGGGCTGTATGAACCGCTGGCAAAATGGGGCGGTGCCGGCGCGACAGTCCCTCTCACCGGCTTCGGCCATTTACTGGCCGAAGGCGTCAAGAAGGCCGTAGCGGCCGATGGTTGGCTGGGCGTACTCACCGGCGGGTTGAGCGCGGCAGCCGGCGGCATTACCGCAGCAGTGGTTTCCGGCGTCGTCATGGCCCTGCTCTGCCGTCCCGGCGACAAGCGCTGACAAGCCGGGATTTGTCATCCTTTTGTTCTTCTTTTCCATGAGAGATCTGTTATACTCTGTTCGATTTCATTCGACAACCATGGAAAGGAAGTTCTTCGATGCGACGTTTGACCGCTCTTTTGTTGGCCTTGCTGCTGCTTGCCGCGCTTCCCGCCTGCAGCGCTTCTGATGACAGTCCGGAATCTTCCGCCGGCAGCCCGGCAGAAACCCCTGCCCCGGAACCGGAGCCCGAGCCGGAACCGGAACCTTACACGATTTTAGATCCCACCGTCATGCCGGAGGGCGGAAGCCGGGACGGCGTCACCTACACGGCTTATGACGGCATTGTGGAGCATCTGTTTTTTCACCCGGTAGTTGCCTACCCGGAACTGGCATTCGATGGCGATGCGCAGTCTGACGGCATCGACGACTACATGGTCACCGCTGATGAATACCGCAAAATCCTGCAGAGTGTCTATGACCGGGGCTATGTCCTGGTGGACATTGCGGACGTGTGGAGCGAGGTCACCGGAGAAGACGGCCAGCCCACCATGGTGCGCAACACGCTCTATCTGCCGGAGGGAACCAAGCCTTTGATTCTCTCCTTTGACGATACCAACTATTATGAATACATGCTCTCCAACGGCTTTACCCACAAGCTCATCCTGGGGGAGGACGGCAAAATCGCCTCCTGGGGACTGGACCCGCAGGGCCAGGAAGTGATCTCCCGGGATCTGGACGCCATTCCCATCCTGGACAAGTTTGTGGAGGAGCACCCCGACTTTTCTCCCTTTGGCGCCAAGGGCTGTCTGAGCCTGACAGGCTATGAGGGCATTCTCGGCTACCGGACGCAGACGGATACCAAGAGCTGGACCCAGGCTCAGGAGGCCAACCGGCAGAAGGAAATTGAGGCCGTCAAACCCATCATTGCCGAACTCAAGCGCACCGGCTGGACCTTCGGCAGCCACACCTGGGGTCACATCCGTCTGGGCACCAAATCCCTGGAGAGCATCCAGGCCGATACCCAGCGCTGGTTTGATGAGGTGGGCAGTCTGGTCGGCCCCACCACCATTCTCTTCTATCCGCATGGAGAGCGTCCCGACGGAAACGACTGGCAGAACACCGGCCCCGTGTTCCAGTATCTGCAAAGCCAGGGCTTCCGAGTTTTCTGTTCCGTAGGCATCAACAGCTTCAGCTATATCAAGCAGGATATCTGTGCCGTGATCTGCGACCGGCTCCATCCCGACGGCACCACCCTGCGCGGCAGCGACAAGGTACTGAGCTGGTATAGTCAGTTCTATGATGCCCGGGATATCATCGACCTGCAGGTGCGTCCTCAAAGAGAAGTCCGCTGGACGCCCAAAGCCCCCGCATAACAGCGCATAAATGCCGCATCCGTACCATTTGTCAGTGGTATGGATGCGGCATTGTTTTGATCTGCTCATTTCACACGGCTCTTCTGCCGCCGGCCGGTACACGGCCTTCCGGATCTGCCAAAAAAACAGCGGCCGGCGGAATCCCGCCGGCTGCTGCTGTGGCCTTACACCAGTTTTTCGAAATAGTAGAACGTCTCGTCCTCTCCCTTTTTGCGCATACAGGAGGAGAGCATCTGATAAGAGGCCTGATTTTCCTTGAAGCACTTGGCCACCACCCGGGAAAGATGAACTTTGTACAGTCCCCAGTTGGCCACAGCGGTAAACGCCTCTGTGCCATAGCCGTGTCCGGCGTAGGCAGAGTCGATCCGGCAGCCCAGTTCCGCGCCGCCCCGGCAGTCAAACCGATAGAGAACGGCTTCGCCGATGAGCTTACCGTCCAGACGAATGGCAAAATTCACCGCCTGCCGGTTTTCAAAATCCCGGCGGGCCACCTCGAAGAAGCTGTTTTCCTCCACAGGGCCGCCCAGTCCGCCCACATCGTCATATCCCCACCAGCGGTTGCGCTCCTGATCCAGCACCAGGGCATTGTAGGCCGGGATATCCGCCGGTGTCAAAGCAGACAGCGTCAGCCGCTCGGTTTTCAGCTCCGGAATTTCACGCACATGGGTCAGCAGTTCATTGCGGGGTTCAAAGCAGTATTTGGGCGCCAGCTTCGCCGGGCCATACTGAAGCTTGGAAGTCCGCAGGCCCCGGTCCGCCGCGTCGTCCTCCCGGTTGATCCACTGGCAGTCATCGCCAAAGGCACAGGCAAACTCCTGTACCAGGGTGGGATACACGCCGGTATAGGAATAAAGCGCCTTCTCAATATGAATGATCAGGGTATCCCCGCATTTTTCCGCCAGGGACAGCGCCACCAGCTTTTCCCCGTCAAACATGCCGCCCGCCCGGAACCAGGACTTTCCGGCCATCTTCAGCATCTGGCGGGCCAGGCGCAGCTCATCCCGGGCCTTGGCATTGTCCCCTTTGGGGAACTCCGCCTCATAATCCTTCCAGAACTGCTCGATGACCGCCTCATCCTTTCCGGTCAGAGGACGGAAATACGCTTCCGGCCACTGGGTCCGGAACTTTTTGATATGATTGCGCTGGCCGGAATAGCGCCGTCCGGCAAACAGCTGCAGATCCTCCCGGTAATAGACATAGTCCCGCCAGGTGCGGATGTCGCTCACCTGCACATACGGATACCGGGCCAGCAGCCGGGCCGCCTTGCACTCCGGCACCACGGAAATCACCGGTGCCCGCCCCTGTTCCAGGCAGTATGCCTCAATGGCATCCAGCGCAGCATCTTCATCCCCTTCGGGCCCCGCTACAGGATAATCAAATACCCAGTGACCGTCATGCTCATTGCGCACCACCAGGCATCCGGCGATCTCGGCCCAGGCGGGATGCAGCACCGGCCGCCACATCAGCTTGGTTCCCACAGAATATTCGCAGATGCCGTAGTTGCATGTCTCATAGTACCGGCGCAGCTTGGCACCGTCCTGCTTGGTCACTGGCTTGAATTGCTCCATACTTCCTCCATGCGCCGCCAGGCGCTCTTTTCCGCTTCCTATGGTATTATGACAGTATACGCCGGATTGTCCGGCCATTCAGTTGTTTTCGCAACAAAAGACAATGCCGTCTGCCCCGGCCCTGCCTCATTTCAATCCCACATAGGCCATGCCCCAGCAGCCCGGCCCGGCATGCGCCCCAATGACAGCCCCCAGCTCGTCCCACTCATAGGTGTGGATGCCCAGGGCTGCCGTCACTTTCCGGGCGTATTCGTCCATGGCTTCCTGGCAGCGGGAGTGTCCAAACACCACCGGGCAGCGGCTGTCCACGGGATAGGCCGCGGCAAAGTCCAGCGTGTAGTCCAGCGCTTTGGCTTTTCCCCGCACCTTGCCCACGGAACGAACCTCACCGTCTACAATCGCCACCACCGGTGAGATCCCCAGCATGGTGCCCAGTGCCGCAGCAGATGCCGAAACCCGTCCGCCCATCTTCAGATATTTCAGTGTTCCCACAAATGCCAAAAACCGTACCCGGGGCCGCAGCTGCTCCAGATGTTCCACAATCTCGGCGGCAGACGCGCCGGCATCCCGCAGCCGCACGGCCTTCCGGACCAGGAGTCCTTCCCCAATGGTTACATTGAGGGAATCCACCAAGTGCAGCCGCTCCGCGCCCTCTACCATGCCCGCAGCCACGCAGGCGGACTGGTACGATCCGGACAGCTTGGACGAGAGCAAAATGGCCACCACTTCATTTCCGGTATCCAGCAGCGGCTGAAACACATCGCAGTATTCCTGGGGATTGAGCTGCGTGGTCTTGGGCAGAATCTTGGCCTCCGCCTGCTTGGCATAGAAGGTCTCCTTATCCAGATCCACGCCGTCCTGGTAAACGCCATCTTCAAAAATGACCCGCATGGGAATCAGGTGCACATTCCGCTCGCGGGCCTCCTGGGCCGTCAGGTCACTGGTGGAATCGGTGATAATCTCAATGGCCATACGCTCCTCCTTCGGCAAAAACTTGCATCTTCCGGCAAGCAACATTGGTTTCACTATATCAAATTCGGCAAAAATTGCAAGGGATTTGCGTTGACACCGCCATTCCCGCGTGCTTTCATAGAAACAGGTCCATGAAAGAGGAGGAATTGGATGACGGAACAAGAACGCATGCTCTCCGGTGCGCTGTACAATGCGGGAGATCCGGCCTTGCTGGAAGCACGGCAGCGGGCCAAATGCCTGTGTCACCGCTTCAATACCCAAAGTCCGGAGGACGATGCCTATGCCCAGCATCAGCAGGAAACGCTCCAGGCCCTGCTAGGACATATGGGGACGCAGTGTTGGATTGAAGCACCTTTCCACTGTGACTACGGCACCCAGATTACCATCGGAGATCACTTTTTTGCAAACTACGACTGCATCTTTTTGGATGTGGCGCCCATTGTAATCGGCAATCACGTGTTTTTAGGGCCTCGGGTCAGTCTCTATACGGCGGGGCATCCGCTGACTGCCCAGATTCGAAATCTGGAACTGGAATTCGGAAAGCCCATCACCATTGGCGACAGCGTCTGGATCGGCGGGGATACCACCGTGCTGCCGGGCGTCACCATCGGACCGGAGACCGTGGTAGCCGCCGGATCCGTAGTGACGAAGGATCTGCCGGGCGGCGTCATTGCCGCAGGCAATCCCTGCCGGGTGCTGCGGTCTCTGAGCGAGGAGGACCGGGCGTTCTGGCAGGCACAGCGGGAAGCCTATCTGCAAGGCAGCACCTGAGAAAGAACAAGGAGAAGGCCGGGCGGGCCTTCTCCTTTTCCATTTCGTGGGACCGCCTCAGTTCATCTGCTTGCGGCGGCTGAGGTTCATGGTGCCATCCTGCATGTTGTTCAGGGAGTCCAGGCTCTTGCCGGTTCCCAGGGCCACGCAGGAGATGGCATCTTCGGCAATCTCGGTGTGAATGCCGGTACGGGCGGTGACCAGCTTGTCAAAGCCGGAAACCAGGCTGCCGCCGCCGGTCATGACAATGCCGTTGGTGGAAATATCCGCCACCAGCTCCGGGGGCGTGCGCTCCAGCACGGAGTGAATGGCCTCCATAATGCGCTCCACGGGCTCTTCGAAGGCGTCCATCATCTCGGTAGAAGACACGGTAACCACCTTGGGCAGGCCCGTCAGCAGGCAGCGGCCCTTGACGTCCATAGTCTCCTCCTCTTCCTTGGGGAAGACGCAGCCGATCTGCTTTTTCATCTCCTCGGCGGTACGTTCGCCCACCAGGAGGTTGTGCTTGCGGCGCATATACTTGACAACCGCCTCATTGAGCTGGTCGCCGGCGATCTTGATGGAGGCGCTCTCCACCACGCCGGACAGGGAGATCACGGCGATATCCGCCGTGCCGCCGCCGATATCCACCACCATGTGGCCGTCCGGCTTGGCAATATCAATGCCCGCGCCGATGGCCGCCGCCACGGGCTCTTCAATGAGATACACCTTCCGGGCGCCGGCCTGGATGCCGGCATCGATGACGGCGCGCTCTTCCACCTCGGTGATGCCGGAGGGCACACAGATGATGACCCGGGGCTTGAAGAAGGACACGCCCGCCACCTTGTGGATGAACTCCCGGAGCATCCGCTCCGTCATGTCATAGTCGGAAATCACGCCCTCCCGCAGGGGACGGATGGCCACGATATTGCCGGGGGTACGGCCCAGCATGGCCTGGGCCTCGGTGCCCACCTTGAGCAGCTTGCCGGTATTCTTATCAAGCGCCACCACGGAGGGCTCGTTGAGGACAATGCCCTTGCCCTTTACATATACCAGAACCGATGCGGTACCCAGATCGATACCGATATCCTTCGCCATGGACATAAAATTCCACCTCATTGATCTTTCTATACAATATTATGAACGGTTTTTCCGCTTACAATCATACGTGAGATATTATAGCGGCAAAATTTCTTGAATGCAACCACATTTTATGAACTTTTTCCAGTTTTTCCATGCTTTTCCGACGGGGTTCGCGCTGCCACGGCGCACATTACATCCGCCGCTCCCGCCTCCCGCAGCACCCGGGCACATTCCCGGAGTGTGGCCCCGGTGGTGCAAATATCGTCAATGAGCAAAATCCGGTGTCCGGCAATCCCCGCCGGGTCTGCGGCCTCATACGCCGCCAGCACATTGTCGCGTCTTTGCGCGGCGTCCCGCAGTCCCGACTGGGCAGGCGTATGGCGGCACTTGCGCAGGAGACGGCTGGGTTCCGTCTGCCACACCCGGCATGCCGCCCGGGCCAGGAGCTCCGCCTGATCGTATCCGCGCCTGCGCAATCTCCGTCTGCTCACTGGTACCCACGTCACCAGATCGAACTCCCCATAAAAGGCCTCCGCCGCGCATCGGGCAATCATCTCACCCAGGCAGTCCGCCGCCGAGATTCCATCGTGAAATTTAAAGCGCAGCAGTCCCTGCCGGGCAAGGTCTTCATACCAGAGCGGCGCTGCGCAGCGCAGTCCGGCTTCCAACAGGCGCACCGACTCTCCCTCCCGGGTCACGGGAAGGTTTTTCTGACAGATTGAACAGACACCCTGCTTGTCCTGAATCTTGCCGCAGAACGGACACCGGGGCGGAAACAGCAGATCCAGCAGTACGGTCCAAATACTCACCGGGCATTCCTCCGCCGGGGATACGGCGCGGGCTCGTCCGTCAGGCCCACCAGGTAGTCCACACTGACATCGTAAAACTCCGCCAGCTGGATGGCCAAATGCAGCGGCAGCTCTCGCTCGCCCCGCTCATATTTAGAATACAAAGACTGATCACAGAGCAGCAGTTCCGCAATTTCCCTCTGTTTCAGGTCCCGGTCTTCCCGCAGGTCCCGAATCCTTAGAATCATATCCATCACCAAAATGATTCTATTCTAGGACACATTGTACTTTATTATTTTGGACCATTTGTCCTAATCCATGCAAAAAAGCAGCGAAGGAGACAGACTCCTTCGCTGCGATCACCGTGCAGCTCATCCTTCCATGCCGGACTTCCGGCTGTGGGCAGGCACCACCATCCCAAACAGCACCGCAAAGCGGACATCGGCGCGGAAACAGCAGATCCAGCCGTGCGATCTCAATGCTCACCGGACATTCCTCCGCCGGGGATATGGCGCGGGCTCGTCCGTCAGGCCCACCAGGTAGTCCACGCTGACGCCGTAAAACTCCGCCAGTGTCACAACGGCATCCAATGGGTACCGTGTCGTTCCGATCTCATACTGGGAATAGGTATTTTGGCTGACATGCAGGATCTGAGCTACCTGCTCCTGTGTCAGTCCGCGGTCAATCCGAATATCCCGGATTCTGCCGTATTTCAAAATTTCCGTACGCATACGCATCACCTATGGATGAGTATATGTATCTGGAAATCAGATATTTTTCTTTATCGCATTTTCAGATAAACCCCGACACAGTGAAACCGCTGCCCCGCGCGGAATCCGGTTGGGAAACCGCACGGGGCAGATGTTATTCCTTATGATCCTTTTGACAGTGCGCCAGACGCCACCGCAGCCCGGAATAGCGCCGCTGCTGACGGTCATTTTCCGCCATGGCCCGGACGGCAGCGTCATCTCCCACCAAAATCAGCAGCTCCCGGGCCCGGGTCAGCGCCGTGTACAGCACCCCCCGCACCATCAGGGACTGCGCTGCGGGCATCGCCGCCATCACCACGCAGCGGTACTCACTGCCCTGGGCCTTGTGCACCGTCTGGGCATAAGCCAGATCCACTTCACTGAGCATCTCCAGACTGTACGCGGCACTGCGGCCGTCGAAGTCCATCATCAGCCACTCGCCGGACGGATCAATCTCCACAATCTTGCCCACATCCCCGTTGAACATGCCCGTTCCCACGGTGCCGTCGGCTTTCTCCCACACCACGTCGTAATCATTGCGGGTCTGCATGATGCGGTCGCCCTCCCGGAACAGCCGCTCGCCCCACAGAATCTCCCGCTTGTCCGCAGCGGCGGGGTTGAGCGCCTCCTGCAGGCACTGATTGAGCCGGATGGTTCCGCTGGGCCCTTTCCGGGTGGGCGTCAGGACCTGAATCTGATCGGCGGGAATGCCCATCTTCTCCGGCAGCCGGGTCTTGCACAGCTCCACCACGGTGCTCACGGTTCTCTGCGCGTCCCGGCGGCACAAAAAGAAAAAGTCCCCCTGGTCATTGGTCATCTGGGGCGGCTGTCCCAAATTCACCGCATGGGCGTTGCGGATAATGGCCGACTCCGACGCTTGGCGAAATACCTCCCGCAAAAACACCGTCTCCACCCGGCCGCTGCGGATCAGGTCGGCAAACACATTCCCCGCGCCCACCGAGGGCAGCTGGTCCGCGTCTCCCACCAGCACCAGCCGGGTGCCCGGCCGCAGTGCCCGCAGCAGCGCGGAAAACAGGGGCAAATCCACCATGGACATCTCGTCCACCACTACGGCGTCCGCCTCCAGGGGCTCCTTCTCCGTTTTCTGGAACGTCACCTGATGGGTGGCGTCGTTCCAGCTCATGCCCAAAAGGCGGTGCACTGTCTGGGCCTCCATGCCGGTCAGCTCGCTCATCCGCTTGGCCGCCCGGCCGGTAGGTGCCGCCAGCACAATATCCAGCCCCATCTTCCGAAACAGCGCCACGATGCCCCGGACCGCCGTGGTCTTGCCGGTACCGGGACCCCCGGTGAGAATCAGGACCCCCACCTGCGCCGCCAGCTCCACCGCCCGGCGCTGCTGGGGCGCATAGGTGATGCCCGCCTCCTGCTGGATCTCCTCCACGGTCCGCTCCGCCTGCCGGCTTTGGTCGGCGGAGACCTCCAGCAGCGCATTGAGCCGGGCGCAGGCATCGGCCTCCGCCTCCCACAATCGGCGCAGGTAGCAGGCCTCCACATTGGCCACCTGCTCCTGCACCACCGTGCCCCGCTCCACCAGGGTATCCAGCGCCGCCTCCGGCAAGCTCTCGTCGCATCCCAGCAGCTGGGCCGTGGCGGCAATCAGCTTGCCCCGGGGCAAAAAGACGTGGCCGTTGTGCTCGTTGTGGCTGAGCTCAAAGGTCACCGCCGCCTGGAGCCGGGCCTGACAGCCCTCGTCAAAGCCCATGCTCAGGGCGATGGCGTCTGTCACGGAAAACTCCACACCGCAATCGTCGGTAGAGAGCAGATAGGGATTGTTCTGAACCATCTCCAGTGCCGCGTCGCCATAGGTCTGGCGCAGCTGCATGGCCAGCACCGGCGGCAGCTCGTACCGGGCCAGGAAGGCCATCAGCCGCCGCATACCCATGTGCTGCCGGAAGCCCGCCGCAATCTCCTGGGCCTTCCGGGCCGTAATGCCCTTGATGGCAGTCAGCCGCTCCGGCGCCTGCTCCAGGATTTCCAGAGTCTCCACACCGAAGCGGTCGACGATATTCCGGGCGGTGGCGGGGCCCACGCCTTTACAGATCCCGGAAGAGAGATAGTTGAAAATCTCCTCCTCGTCCTCCGGCAGCGCCCGCTCCAGTTCCACCGCCCGCAGCTGCTGGCCATGCTGGGGATGCTGTTCCCACACACCGGACACTGTCAGATGCTCCCCCGGGGCCACGCAGGGGATGCAGCCCACCACGGTGACCACCTCCCCCTCCTCCGTCAGGAGGCGCAGGACGGTATACCCGTTCTCGGCATTTTGAAAAATCAGGCTATGTACAGTGCCGTCGTATGTGGTCAGCTCTTCCATGTTACTCCTCTTTCAGGGGCGCTCCCCCAGATGAAATTCCTGCGCGGAAACCAGTTCCGCATTTTTCTCCCGCTCTGCCAGATACCGGGCCAGACCCCGGGCGTCCTCCGTCAATCCGCAGTCGGCCAGGACAATTTTTGCGCCGGGCAGGCTTCCCTGAATCCGGCGCAGTTCCCGCACATCCGCCTCCATGGCCAGGGCCTCTCCCCGCAGCGGCAGCACCAACAGCAGCCCGGGCACGGTGGGGCGTCCCGCGTGGAGCACAGCTCCCGCCACCAGCCAGACCACCGTGGTCAAGCCCACAGCGGAGAAAAACGCAATCAGCCCGTCTTGCAGCAATACCATGTTGATCACCTCGAGCCAGTATATGCCCCGAGGCCGTCCCGCGTCCGTTTTCCCTGTTCTCCGCACATTCATGCCCCGGAAGGCGCGGAATCCTACGCCTCCCGGCTGATGCCCAGTTCTTCCAGAATGGCTTCCTCCCGAGCGCGCATCTGGCGCTTCATGGGGCCCTCGTCCAGATGGTCATAGCCCAGCAGGTGCAGCACGGAATGGACCACCAGATAGCACAGCTCCCGCCGTTTGGAATGGCCGTACTCCTTGGCCTGGACCGCCACGCGTTCCATGGAAATCACCATGTCTCCCAGCGGGACCAAACCCGTTCCCGGGTCCGCGTCCTCCTCCCCGGGGAGCTCTCCCGGATGAAACTCAAACTCCGGAAAGCTGAGCACATCTGTGGGACGATCCACATTCCGCATCTCCCGGTTGATCTCATGGATACCCGCATCCCCGGTGAGCAGCACGTCCACCTCACAGGGAACCGTCACGCCCTGGGCGGCCAGGGCTGTGCGGATTACCTTGCGGATCAGGGCGCAGTTGCCCTGGCTGGCAGCGCCGGGCACATCCGCCGTAACGGGAATATAATGCCGCTTGGCCATCACTTCCGCCCCTTTCCGTTGTTTTTGGCCATTTCATAGTCCTCATAGGCCTTGACAATCCTCTGGACCATCACATGCCGGACCACGTCCGCATTGGTCAGCTCGCAGATGCCGATTCCCTCCACATTGCGCAGCACCCGCATGGCCTCCTTCAAGCCCGACGCCTTGCCGTCAGGCAGGTCGATCTGCGTCACATCGCCGGTGATGACGATCTTGGACCCAAATCCCAGCCGGGTCAGGAACATTTTCATCTGCTCCCGGGAGGTGTTCTGGGCCTCGTCCAGAATGATGAAGCTGTCGTCCAGGGTGCGGCCGCGCATATAGGCCAGGGGCGCCACCTCGATATTGCCCCGCTCCAGGTACTTCTGGTACGTCTCCGCGCCCAGCATGTCGAAGAGGGCGTCGTACAGGGGCCGCAGGTACGGGTCCACCTTGCTCTGCAGGTCGCCGGGCAAGAAGCCCAGCCGCTCCCCTGCCTCCACCGCCGGGCGGGTGAGGATGATGCGGTTGACCTGCTTGTCCCGGAAGGCCTGGACGGCGGCGGCCACGGCAAGATACGTCTTGCCGGTGCCCGCCGGGCCCACGCCGATGGTGACGGTGTTGCGCAGGACCGAGGCGATATACTCCTTTTGTCCGATGGTCTTGGGCTTGATGGGGCGGCCCTTGGCGGAGATGCACAGCACATCCCCCGTCAGCTCCGTGACCTGGGCCTCCTTGCCCGAACGCACCAGGCCGATCACATAGCGCACGTTCTGCTCGCCGATGGTCTCTCCCCGGGAGGAGAGGGTCAGCAGCGCCTGGATGGCCTTGACGGCAAGATACACGTTCTCTGCCTCGCCCTCCACCCGCAGCTCGCCCTCCCGGTTGACCACGGTGACGGAGAACTCCTGCTCCAAAAGCCGGATGTTCTCGTCAAACGATCCGAAGATGTTCACGGCCTGCTCCAGCCGCTCAATGCTGATTCTCTGTTCCAATGGTTCCACCACTCCTATTGCTTTGCCGGACATCACCCGTCCGGATCATCCTGATAAATGGGCACCGTTTCCCCGATCTGCTCCTCGCACTCCGCCCGCAGCGTCACCAGCAAACCGCCGTCGGCACTCCGGGACGAGCACAACACGGAGCGTACCTGCCCGTAGGGGTCCACCAAGGTGTGGAGATACTCCTCCAGCAGCGCCCCCGCCGCCTTCTCGGCCGCCTGGGGCTCCACCGCCGCCGTCTGCGTCTCATAAAAGCGGTATCGCTCCGTCACGAGGGTCACCGGCAGAGGAAGGCCAAACAGGGAAAACGGATGTCTGGTGGTTATTTTATCATATTTACGCCCCTCGATGCTACTGTTTGAAAAGAATTTTACCCGGTCTTTCCCGATCACCAGGGAAACACACAGCTTTTCCTCCCCGGTATAGTGCTTTTCCTGGGCCGTCAGCGGCATCACTGCGGACAGACTATACCAGGTGCGCGCCTGCACCGTGCCCATGCCCGCCAGCAGCCGGGCGCCGAAGGTATCTGTGTCCTCCACCCCGGAGATGAGCAGCTGCCCTTCCTCCACCGCCGTGCCCGGCAGCACGCACTTGACGCCGTCCAGGGCCCGCACCTGCTGCACCAGCCCTGACCGGCGGGCCACCACGTTGGTGGGCTGGCGCTCATCCACCATCTCCGGCGCCATGACCCGCTCCCGTACCTGCACATAGGCCCGGCAGCCGGACACGTTCACCGTCATCCAGCTCAGCTCCGGAATCTCCAGCAGCACATGGTTGCGGATGTCCTCTGCGTCCAGAGAAAAACCGAAGGTGCCGATGCCCACACCGTTTTTCTCCAGCGCGCGCAAGATCTCCTCCTCCGTAACGGTCTCATTTCCCTCCACGGTGAAGTCCCAGATGAAAAACGAGCCCACGGACATGCCAGCGGCGCACAGCGCAAGTCCCGCCAGCAGGGCGTAGCGCTTGCGGAAGCGCCCCACAAAATAGGGCACTCCCTCCCGCCGCACCACTGTGATGGTGCACTCCAGACGCTTTGCCGCCTGGCGCAGACTGTGGAAGTCTCGGCGGCTGAGGCGGCAGGTGAAGGCCGTCTCGCCCTCCCAGTCCAGATCCCAGAAGGCCAGATTCCGCTCGCCGCACAGATTCAAGATCCGCTCGGGAAACGGCGCCTCCACCCGGATGCGCACCTGCCCCCGCATGCGGTTGACGATCTCCTTGAGCATTTATCTCACCCACTCCACCGCGTCGATGCGGCCGCTCAGCCGCAGCTCCTCCGCCGTCATGGCCGTCAGCGTCAGATGCTCCCCCCGCAGCCGCAGGACGCCGCCGGACGTATTGATGTCGATCTGGGTCTCGCTGTACGCAAGAATCCCCGTGTGCCGCTCCAGGTACAGCTGGCGGCTGCCGATCATCTCCAGGTGGGGCAGCCGGGCCACCACGTCCGCCGGCAGGTCAAAGAGCTCCGCCACGCTCCCCAGCACACCACCGCGCTCTTTCCGGTTCCGTTCCATATTCGTTCACCTCACATCCAACCCTATGCGCCATGCCCGTCCCACTTGCCTTGCATGGATCCTCCCGGTCCGGCATAAGTATCCATGGGTGATGTGTATGAAGATCCGGCGGCAGGCCCTGTGCCTTCTGGTCCTGGGTGTTTTGATCTGGTTTTTGATGGACGCGCAGTCTGTCCGCTCCGCCGCGCTGGAGGCGCTGGCGCTTTGCGCCTCGTCCGTGATCCCGGCGCTCTTCCCGTTTCTGGTGGTGTCCACGCTTCTTCTGAAGCTCGGCTTCGGCGAGGCCATCTCCCCCTGGCTGGCAGGTCTCATGGAGCCGCTTTTCCGGGTGGGCGGCGCGGGCGGCGCGGCGCTGGTGCTGGGCCTTGCGGGCGGCTACCCGGTGGGGGCCCGGACGGCGGCGGAGCTCTACACCTCCGGTTCTCTCAGCCGGGAGGAGGCGGAGCGGCTTTTATGCTTTGCCAACAACTCCAACCCGGTCTTTCTCATCAGCGTTTTGGGTGTGGGTGTGTTCGGCTCCGTTCGGACCGGCGTGTGGCTCTGGCTCATCCATGTGCTCTGCGCCCTTTTGACAGGTCTTCTCTTCCGGGGACACGGTGTTTCCTTTGGACATCAGTATATGAAAAGGGAACTCGCTTCACAGAATATCTCCTTTTCCTCCGCTCTGGTGCAGTCCGTCCGGGAGGGTCTGGGCGCCATTTTGTCCGTCTGTGCCTTTGTGGTGTTTTTCTATGTGCTCTCCCGGCCGCTGCTCTCCCTGGGTGGCCTGGCCGGCACGGCGGCCGTGGGCATCACGGAGCTCTTCTCCCTGACGCCGCTGCTGACGCCGGACCGCATTGGCTTTTCCCTGGCCGCCGCCATGGCAGGCTGGGGCGGGCTCTCCGTACTGTGCCAGACGGCAGCCGTGGTGGAAAAGAGCGGGCTTCCCATGGGCCGCGCCGCGGCGGGCAAGGCCGTCCACGGCCTGCTCTCCGGACTGGTGGCCTGGCTGCTGGCCGGGTACGTGCTGGGATAACAATACCCTCCGTCGCCGGAATCCGACAACGGAGGGTATTGTTTTTCTAAAATTCTACAATTTGTATCATCTTTGTCCCTTATCATAAGGGATGCCCTCTGCCTTGGGCGCCCGGGACTTCTGGGAGGTGAACGCCAGAACCACCAGGGAGATGATATAGGGCAGCATGTTGTACACGGAGCTGGGCAGGTTCAGCGCCTGCAGCACGTCAAAGCCGGAGTACACATTGCCCAGGGCCCGGAAGAAGCCGAACAGGATGGCCGCCAGGGCGATACGGGTGGGCTTCCACTGGCCGAAGATCATAACGGCCAGGGCCAGGAAACCAAAGCCCGCCACGCCGTTTTCAAACTTCCACTCGCTGACGCCGGCGGTGATATACACAATGCCGCCCAGTCCGCCCAGCACACCGGAGATCATGACGCCGGCATAGCGCATCTTATAGACGTTGATGCCCACGCTGTCCGCCGCCTGGGGATGCTCGCCGCAGGCCATGAGCCGCAGGCCGAACCGGGTCTTGTACAGCGTCACATAGGCGATGACCAGCGCCGCCGCGGCCATCAGCATAAACCAGTTGAACTCAAAGGAGCCGATGTTGACCAAAAAGGCCTTCTTGGGCTCGATATACTGGATGGTGGAGGAGACGTTGTCCACGCTTTCGGCAGTGTTCATGGCCTTGACGAACACGGTGGCCGCCGCGGTGCCCAGCAGGTTCATGGCGGTGCCCACCAGGGTCTGGTCAGCCTTGAAGTTGATGGCGGCTACCGCCAGCAGCAGCGAATAGAGAAGGCCCAGCAGCATGCTGGCCAGCGTCACCAGCAAAATGATGACCGGAGCCGATGTGCCGGCAGGCAGAAACTTCATCATCAGCGCGCCGCCCAGGGCGCCCATGACCATGATGCCCTCCAGGCCGATGTTGATGACGCCGGAGTGCTCAGAGAAGCATCCGCCCAGCGCCACCAATACCAGAACGGAGGCGAAAATCAGCGTATATTGCAGCAGCAGTGTCATTTCGTCTCGCCTCCCTTCCCGTGATCCGCTTCCCGCTGGGCACGCTTTTCGTCCCGGCGGTCCAGACGCTGGTTGAGGATATACTTGAAGAACAGCACGAAGCTGCAAAGGTAAATGATGATGGCGGAGATGAAATCGGAGATCTGGGCGGAGTACATGGTCTTGTCCACGTAGGCGCCGCCGTTGGTGATATGCTGGATAAAGAGAGAAGAAAGCACAGCGCCGATGGGATGCAGGCCGCCCAGGAAGGCAGCGGCGATGCCGTTGAAGCCCATGGCGGGGATGGCAGACTGGGTGCACTGCCACTGTTCGAAACCGGTCAGGTACAGCATGGCGGCGCCCATGGCGGCAAGACCCCCGGAGATGGCCATGGTGAGGATCAGGTTGCGCTTTTCCGCCATGCCGCAGTACTTGGCGGCGAACTTGTTGCAGCCGGTGGCCTTGAGCTCATAGCCCAGCTTCGTCTTGTCCAGCAGCACCCACACGCCCACAGCCACCAGTACCGCCAGGGGAATGGCGATGGTCACATACTGGTTGTTGCTGAAGAGGGCACCCAGACCCAGGCTCGGCAGCAGGGCGTCCGGGTTGACGGTGGAGATGTTCACCGTATAGGGGCTGGTGGGCTCTTTCACGCCGGTGAGGATGGTGTTCACCAGATACAGGCTGATCCAGTTGAGCATGATGCAGGAGATGACCTCATTGACGTTGCAATAGGCCTTCAAAATGCCGGAGGCGGCCCCCAGCAGTGCGCCCGCCACGATGGCCACCAGCATGCACACATACCAGGGCATGCCCCAGGCCAGAGCACAATAGAGGCTGGCGCCGGCACCCACCACGTACTGACCCGCGGCGCCGATGTTGAAAAGGCCCACTTTATAGGCAAAAAGGACCGATAAACTGCACATCAGCAGGGGTGCGGTCTTGGCCAGGGTGTTGCCCAAGTACTTAAGCTGCGCAGTGGCACGGGAATAGGTCATGAAGTTTTTGACGATGGTCAAGATGGCCTCTCCCGCGCCGCTGGGGTTGATGAGCAGCAGGGCGATGTAGCCGATGAGAAGGCCCAGCAAAATGCAAAGCAGCGACGCCAGCAGCGACTGGACCGCGCCGTTTCGCAAAAGAGAAGTTTTTTCCTTTTTCACTGCTTACGCCCCCTTCCGCTTCGCGCCGGCCATGTAAAGGCCCAGTTCTTCCACCGTGGTGGTCTTCGGGTCCAGCTCGCCCACGATCTCGCCCTCGTACATGACGAGGATCCGGTCGCTGAGGGCCATGACCTCGTCCAGCTCCAGGCTCACCAGCAGCACGCCTTTGCCGCTGTCCCGCTGGGAGACGATCTGCTTGTGGATGTACTCAATGGCGCCTACGTCCAATCCGCGGGTAGGCTGGACGGCAATGAGCAGCTCCGGGTTCTTGTCGATCTCCCGGGCGATGATGGCCTTTTGCTGGTTGCCGCCGGACATGCTGCGGGCCACGGTGACGGGTCCCTGTCCGGAGCGGACGTCATACTGTTCGATGAGCCGGGAGGCGTAGGACCGGATGGCCCGGCGCTTGAGGAAGCCCGTCTTGGTGACGAATTCCGGCTCAAAGTACCGCTGGAGCACCATGTTGTCCTCCAGAGAGTAGTCCAGCACCAGGCCGTGCTTGTGCCGATCCTCCGGGATGTGGCTCATGCCCATGGTGGAGCGGCGGCGGATGGAGGCGTGGGTGATATCCTCGCCCCGCAGGCAGATGCGGCCGCTTTTGGCACTCTCCAAGCCCGTCAGGCCGTAGACCAGCTCCGTCTGGCCGTTGCCGTCGATGCCTGCGATGCAGACGATCTCCCCAGCCCGGACCGTAAAGGAGACATTCTTCACAGCGTTGTTGTTATGGGCCTTGGAGGCGATGGTCAGCCCCTCCACCTCCAGGATGGTCTCGCCGGGCTTAGCCGGCTCCTTGTGGACCACGAACTCCACGTCCCGGCCCACCATCATGCGGCTGAGCTCCTCCCGGGAGGTCTCGGCGATGTTGACGGTGCCGATGTACTTGCCCTTGCGCAGCACGGAGCAGCGGTCGGCCACCTCCATGATCTCGTTGAGCTTGTGGGAGATAAAGAGAATGGACTTGCCCTCGGCGGCCAGGGAGCGCATGATCTGCATGAGCTCTTCGATCTCCTGGGGCGTGAGGACGGCGGTGGGTTCGTCGAAAATGAGGATCTCATTGTCCCGGTAGAGCATCTTCAAGATCTCCGTGCGCTGCTGCATGCCCACGGTGATGTCCTCCACCAGGGCGTCCGGGTCCACATGCAGCCCGTACTTCTCGCTCAGGGCCATGACCTTCTTGCGGGCCTCGCCCTTTTGCAAAAAGCCGTGGCGGCAGGGCTCCACGCCCATGATGATGTTGTCCAGCACCGTGAAGCACTCCACCAGCTTGAAGTGCTGATGGACCATGCCGATGCCCAGGGCGTTGGCGTCGTTGGGATCGCGGATCTCCACTTCCTGCCCGTCCTTTTTGATGACGCCCTCCTCCGGACGGTACAGCCCAAACAGCACGCTCATGAGCGTGGACTTGCCCGCGCCGTTTTCGCCCAGCAGGGCGTGGATCTCCCCTTTTTTCAATTGCAGCGTAATATCGTCATTGGCCACAATGCCGGGAAAGCGCTTGGTGATGTGCAGCATTTCAATGGCATATGGATGTTCCAAGTTCACGACCTCCCCCTTCTTCCCGTTTTTCTCACATAGGGTTATGCTTTATTGTACTATATTTCCCCCTATAATTCAAAACAAAGTTACAGGAAACGAAAAAAAAGAGGACGGGAAGCTCCCGTCCTCTTTTTGATGCAGAGGTGATTACTTGATGTTGCCGTACTCGTTGACCGTGACAGCAGTGGTCGCGGGCATGGCGGTGGTGTCGTTGGAGACGGTGATGGTGCCGTCGAACATGCTCTTCACCAGCTCCTTGTAGTCATCCTGGGTGAAGGTGTCGTCCCACTGAGTGGACTCCATGGGCAGCTGGACATAGTTGGCGGTGGGATCGTCACCGGACACCAGGCCCAGAGTCTCGATCTTGCCGCCGTAGTTGGCGAAGTTGCCAGCAGCGATCTCGCTGAGGATGTGCTCCACGGTGGGAGCCAGACCCTTCATAGCGGAGGTGACGGTCATACCCTCGCCGTAGCCGCCGTCGATGATGCCGGCCTGATCCACGTCCACGCCGATGACCTTGCCGCCGACCTTGGCAGCAGCCTCAGCCGCGGAGGTGTAGATGCCGCCGCCGCAGGCGAACACGACTTCCACACCCAGGGTCTGATACCAGTTGTCCATGTAAGCGGTGATGTCGGCGTCGCCGGCGAAGGCGTTGCCGTAGACATACTCCACCGTGGCGGTGGTGCCCAGATCGGCAGCCGCGGCGTCAGCGCCCTGAACAAAGCCATAGCCATAGCGGACCACAGCGGGGACGGCCATGCCGCCCAGGAAGCCCAGGTGGGTGTAGCCCATCTTCACAGCAGCGTAGCCGGCCATGTAGCCGCACAGCTCTTCCTGATACACAGCGCAGTACACGTTGGAGGGCAGGGTGTAGTCACCCAGGTCGCTCTCGCCCACGTCCAGCGCCACGAAGGTCACGTCGGGATAGGTCTCGGCGGTCTCCTTGATGGTGTCGGCAAAGGCATAGCCGGGCATGACGATGACATTGTAGCCCTCGTCCACAGCGGACTCGACCATGGCCACGCGCTCGGCGGTGGAGTCACCGGCGGGCTTGAAGTAGTTGAACGTGACACCGTTGGCCTCGCAGTAGGCCTTGCAGGCCTCATAGGTGGTCTGGTTGAAAGACTGGTCGGTAATGTCACCATAGTCGGTGATCATGGCGACGCTGAAATCGGCGGTGCCCTCAGCGGGAGTCTCTTCGCCCTCGGCGGGAGTCTCCTCCGTGCTGCCGCAGGCAACCAGGGACAGGGACATCACCAATGCAAGCGTCAAAGCAAGAAACTTCTTCATTGGAATCTACCTTCCTTCAAATTGTTTGACCTCTCCGCATGGGAAAGATCTGTCCTTTTGGGACAGCCCTATTATATCATTCTTTACATGAATTTCAATCAATTTTCACATTTGTTTTCCATTTGTCCACATTTTTGGTCAAAAAGGAAAATTTTTAACGGCAAACGCCTGTCCTGTCCGTCAGCCCTTTTTCTCCATCTCCACGGCCACGCCCAGGGCGATCTCCATCATGCGGGTGAAGGTGGTCTGCCGCTCGGCAGGAGGCAGCTCCTCCCCGGTGACCAGGCTGTCGGAGATGGTGCACATGGCCAGGGCACGCTTGCCTGCCTCGGCGGCGTTGTAGTAGAGGGCCGCGGCCTCCATCTCGATGGCCAGCACGCCCATCTCGCCCCACTTCATGGTGTCGCCGGCCTTGTTGTAAAACACGTCGGAGCTGAGGAGGTTGCCCACCGGGGGCTCCACGCCCATACGCCGGGCCACGGCCACCGCCGTCTCCAGCAGCGTGAAGTCGGCGATGGGGGCGAAGGTGCCGCCCAGGCCGAACTGGTGGGCGTAGTTGGAATCCGTGCAGGCACCCTGGGCCAGCACCACGTCCCGCAGCTTGAGCTTGGGGGAAATAGCGCCAGCGGAGCCGATGCGGATGATGTTGTCCACATCGTAGACGTGGAACAGCTCGTGGGAGTAGATGCCGATGGAGGGCATACCCATGCCGGAGGCCATGACGGACACCGGCGTGCCCTGGTAGGTGCCGGTGTAGCCCTGGATGCCCCGGACGTTGTTCACCAGCTGGGCGTTTTCCAGGAACGTCTCGGCGATGAACTTGGCCCGCAGAGGATCGCCGGGCATCAAAACGGTCTTTGCGAACGCGCCGGAGGCGGCTTCATTGTGCGGTGTACCCATATCTTAACCCTCCATGGCCTTCACGGCCTTGACGATGCGGCTGGTGCCAAGGCGAGAGGCACCCAGGGCGATGAAGTCCTCGGCGTCCTTCAGGTCGGCGATGCCGCCGGCAGCCTTGATCTTCACGTTGGGGCCCACATGCTTTGCAAAGAGGG
>ENA-UEYL01001257-UEYL01001257.1-human-gut-metagenome-genome-assembly--contig:-NODE-1257-length-22535-cov-4.134072_pt1 | contig 22535 bp, 15 predicted proteins | sample MGYA00242941_ERZ507946 | MGnify/ENA primary metagenome ERZ507946 (study PRJEB26167, sample SAMN06115482) | human gut metagenome | host: Homo sapiens | place: China:Guizhou | collected 2015-03-11...
GTCTCCTGGTCGGTGCCGGGGATCAGGGTCTCCAGGCGGCGGACCTCCTCTGGGTCCATCTGCTCCGACTCCTCAAACATACGGTCGGCGTAGTCATCCGCCTTTTTGCTGATGTCCTTGAGGAAGGAGGCCAGAGGGCTCTCCTCCTCGGGAAACTCGACCACCTTGTCTCCGTTTTCTTCGGCATCCAGGACGGCGTCTGCCTCCGGGGCCTCCCCTTCGGGCTCCGAAGGGCCCTTCTCCGGCTCGGACTCATCCTGGGGGGCGGGGCCGTCCTCCTCCGGAGGGAGAGCTCCTCCCCCTGGGAAGGCCACCACGTTGTCTCGGTTCCGACGGGGACGGGGGGCCTCCGGCCAGGGCAGGTCGGGGCCGTCGTCCTCCGGGGACGATGGGCGCAGGGGGATGGCGCTGCGCCCCGGCGGGCTTTTGACGCCGTACTCGGCCAGAATGTCGTCCAGGGAGAAGCCGCCGTCCTCCGCACCAGCGATCAGGGACTTGACATCGGCCAGCTCGTCGCCGAGATTCAGTTTTTTATCCTCACGGTCGCTCATGGTCATTCCTCTGTGATGTGTGAAATGGAAATTCTGTGCCGCCGACCCCTGGGGGCGGCAGGTGCGTTATCCGCCCAGGCGCTGACGCACCGCCTCGTAAAGCAGGACGGCAGCGGCAGCGGAGGCGTTGAGGGAGTTGATCTTGCCAAACATGGGGATGGAGACGGTGAAGTCACAGTTCTCCGCCACTAGACGGCCCATGCCGTCCCCCTCGCTGCCAATGACGATGGCGGCGGGGCCCTTTAAATCGGCCTGATAGAGCTGGGTGGTACCGCCGGCAGCGGTGCCGAACACCCAGACGCCCTCCTCCTTCAGCTCCTTGAGCAGGGAGGGCAGGTTGGGCACCCGGGCTACCGGCACATGGGCCACCGCCCCGGCAGAGGTCTTGGCCACCACGGCGGTCAGGCCGGCGGAGCGGCGCTTTGGAATGATGACTCCGTGGGCACCGGCGGCGTCGGCGGTGCGGATGACCGCCCCCAGATTGTGTGGGTCGCTGAGCTCGTCGCAGACCACGATGAGGGGGGCCTCACCCCGCTCCCGGGCAATATTCAGGATGTCGTCCACAGTGGCATATTCCCGCACGGCGGCCAGGGCGATGACCCCCTGGTGGGAATGGGTGCGGCTCATGCCGTCCAGCTTCCGGCGGTCGGCGTCCACTACCACAATGCCCTTCTCCCGGGCGGCGGAGGCGATGTGTCCCAGGGTGGGATCGGTGTCCCCCTTCATGAGAAAGATCTTGTCGATGGCTACGCCGGCCCGCAGGGCCTCGGTGACCGCATTGCGGCCTTCAATGACGCCGTCGTTTTCCGCCTCCACAGGGGCGGAGCGGCGCAGCGGGGGTCGTTTGTTCATGGAGCAGTCCTCCCATCCGTCGTTCCAGTTTGCATAATAAAATAATATATCACAATCCGGCAGGGAGGGGAAGGGTCAAATTGCGGGGATCGGAGGAAAACGGCCGAAAAGAGAGGAAACCAGGAAAAAAGACGGGCGATGGGGCAGCATCGTCAACTTTCACAAAATGTTTACAGCGCTCTTTCTTGTTTTTAATAAGGAGATATGGTATGATACTAATCAATGTACCCCGCACACCCGGCCGGAGCAGTCCGAACGATCTTATGGAAAAGGCAGGAGGTTTTCTCCTTTGAAACCAGATAAAGGAAACAATAACGGAAATAACAACAAGAGAAACATCATGGGCCTGGTCAGCATCATCTTTTGGGCCCTGCTGTTCACAATGATGATCAAGAGCTGCACCTCCAGCTATGCCAACATGGGTACTGTGGAAGTGCCCTACACCACCTTCAAGGAGTGGCTGGCGGAGGACAAGATCGACACCGTCAATGTGGAGAACGGCAAATACACCTTCACCCTGCGGGACGGCGTGGAGGTGGAGCTGCCCCGGGAGGAGACCTCCGGCGGGAGCGGAAGCCTGATGAACTCCCTGATCCCTGTTCCCGCCCAGACGGAGGAGGAAAAGCAGTATATCACCGTCCCCCTGGCCGGGGTGGACGACCCGGAGCTGCTGGCCATGCTGGAGGAGCACGCCGATCACGCCTACACCGAGCCGGTGGACGAGTCGGCCTATTTCCTCAGCCTGATCCTCTCCTATGTGCTTCCCCTGCTGCTGATGGTGGGACTGATGATGTTCCTGTTCCGGGGCATCGGTGGAAAGGGCGGCATGGGCGGCCTGGGCGGCGTGGGCAAGGCCAACGCCAAGGTCTATGTGGAGAAGAAGACCGGCGTCACCTTCCGGGATGTGGCTGGCCAGGACGAGGCCAAGGAATCCCTCCAGGAGATCATCGACATCCTCCACAATCCCCAGAAGTACACGGAGATCGGTGCCAAGCTGCCCAAGGGCGCCCTGCTGGTGGGCCCTCCGGGCACCGGCAAGACCCTGCTGGCCAAAGCGGTGGCTGGAGAGGCGGGCGTGCCCTTCTTCTCCATCTCCGGCTCTGACTTTGTAGAGATGTTTGTGGGCGTGGGCGCCAGCCGGGTCCGCGACCTGTTCAAGGAGGCCAGCAAGATGGCCCCCTGCATCATCTTCATCGACGAGATCGACACCATCGGCAAGTCCCGCGACAACCGCATGGGCGGCAACGACGAGCGGGAACAGACCCTGAACCAGCTGCTGGCCGAGCTGGACGGCTTCGACCCGGGCAAGGGCGTCATCGTGCTGGGGGCCACCAACCGGCCCGAGGTGCTGGACAAGGCCCTGCTGCGGCCCGGCCGGTTCGACCGCCGCATTACCATCGACCGGCCCAACCTGGCCGGCCGTCTGGCCACCCTCCAGGTCCACACCCGGAAGATCAAGCTGGGAGAGGACGTGGACCTCAAGAAGATCGCTCTGGCCACCGCGGGGACCGTGGGCGCAGACTTGGCCAACCTGGTGAACGAGGCCGCCCTGCGGGCAGTCCGGCACGGCCGAAGAGTGGTCACCCAGGAGGATCTGCTGGCCTCCTTCGAATTCGTTATCGCTGGAAGCGAGAAGAAGAACAGCGTCCTTACCGAGTTTGAGAAGAAGCTGGTGGCCTACCACGAGGTGGGACACGCTATGGTGGCCTACAAGCAGAAGAACGCCGAGCCCGTGCAGAAGATCACGATCATCCCGCGCACGTCCGGCGCGCTGGGCTACACCATGCAGGTCGAGCAGGGCGAAAAGAACCTGATGACCCGCGGCGAGCTTCTGGCCAAGCTGGCCACGCTGACCGGCGGCCGCGCGGCCGAGGAGGTCGCGTTCGGCGAGATCACGACCGGCGCTTCGAACGACATCGAGCAGGCCACGCGCATCGCGCGCGCCATGATCGCGCAGTACGGCATGGCGGACGAATTCGACATGGTCGCCATGCAGACGACGCGGAATCAGTATCTGGGCGGCGATACATCCATGAGCTGCTCGGAGCAGACGCAGCGTGAGATCGACCGGAAGGTCGTCGAGCTGGTCCGCACGGAGCATGAGCGGGCGCACAGCCTGCTGACGGAGCACCGCGCGCTGCTGGATCAGCTGGCGCAGGTGCTGTATGAAAAGGAAACGATCACCGGTGAAGAATTCATGCGGATCCTTCACGCGGCGCAGAAGGAGGAAGAGCATCATGCGTGACCGTTCCGGCTTTGGCTGGCTGGCGCTCATCGTCAGCATCCTGCTCGTGCTGCTCGGCATTGCGACCTTTATCTGGCCGGAGGCGGCGCTCGAGAGCTTTGTGATGGTCTATGGCGTACTTGCCGTGGCCACGGGAATCATGGACATTGTGTTTTATGCGCGCGTGGAGCGCCATACGGGCTTCGGCCCGATGACGGCGCTTGTCAGTGGTATTCTGAGCGTGATGTGCGGCTTCATGCTGCTGGTCTATCCCTCTGCCGGGCAGTGGGCCATGACCCTGCTGTTCCCGTTGTGGTTCCTGACGCACTGCATCTCCAACCTGACGCACTTGAACTGGGTGCGCCTTACGGCGGGCCGCGTGAACTATACGATCTCGCTCGTTTTGAACATCCTCGGCATCATGCTTGCGACGCTCATGCTGCTGCACCCCGTGCTGTCGGCCGTTTCCATGAGCCTGACGATCGGCTTCTATCTCATCCTGTTGGGCGTGGACGGCATCGTGCTGGCGCTGGCTCAGCAGGAGACGGGCGGAGGCTTAAAGGCTATCACCGCCGCCCTGGACGAGGAGCCGGTGCTGGACCGCCGTGGTCTCCAGCTGGCTCTTTGGATGCGGGAGCGGTACTTTTGTACTGTGTACGATGCGGTGAAGGCTATGCTGCCCGCCGGGCTCTACTACGCCCTGCGGGACTGCGTGAAGCTGACCGTGGACCGGGAGGGGGCCTATGAGGCCGCCCAAGGTTCTGCCGCCGCCACAAAACTGGTGGACATGCTGCTGGCCTGGGAGGGCCAGGGAGAGCTGGAGCAGATCCGGGCGGGCTTTGGTCCCAAGGATCCCACTCCGGCCATACGCTATCTGGTGGAGCGCGGTGCAGCGGAGATCGTCACCAGCGCCCAGCGGGGCGTAGGGGACAAGACGGAGAAGCTGGCAGTGCTGGCCATGCCCTCGGAGGAGGCCATGGCTCTGGTCACTCCCCGGCGAAAGACTGCACCCCTGCGCTACTCGGTCACCGAGCTGCTCTGTCAGCTGGGTGCGGCCAGCGCTAAGGAATTGTGCTACTTCACCGGAGCCTCCTCGGCCACCATCAAATCCCTGGCTAAGAGCGGCATCCTAACTCTGGAGCAGCAGGAGGTATTCCGCCGGGTCCAGCTGGATGACGTGCCGCCCAAGCCCATGCCGGAGCTCAATGAGGAGCAGCAGGCCGCTCTGGAAGGACTGGACCGGCTGTGCCGGGAGGAAAAACCCGCCGTGGCGCTCCTCTACGGGGTAACCGGCAGCGGCAAGACCCAGGTGTACATCCGCCTCATCCAGCAGGTGCTGGACCGAGGGGGAAGCGCCCTGATGCTGGTGCCCGAGATCGCCCTGACGCCTCAGCTCCTGCGGGTGTTTGCCGCCCACTTTGGACAGGAGATTGCGGTCCTTCACAGCTCATTGCCCGCCGGAGAGCGGTACGACGAGTGGAAGCGGGCCCGGAGCGGCAAGGCCCGGGTGGTCATTGGCACCCGCTCGGCGGTGTTTGCGCCGCTGCAAAACCTGTCCCTCCTTATATTAGATGAGGAGCAGGAGGGGAGCTACAAGTCGGAGAACACCCCCCGCTACCACGCCCGGGACGTGGCCAAGTACCGCTGCGTTCAGGAGAATGCCCTGCTGGTTCTGGGGTCCGCCACCCCGGCGGTGGAGACCATGTACAGTGCCCGGGAGGGCATTTATCACCAGTTCACCCTCACTCAGCGCTACAACCAGAAAGCTCTGCCTCAGGTGCATATCGTGGACCTGAAGGAGGAGCTGCGGGAGGGCAACGGGGGAGCCATCAGCGGCCTGCTGGCCCGGGAAATCGGGGACAACCTGGTCCGTGGGGAGCAGACCATCCTGCTTCTCAACCGCCGGGGGGCCAGCCGTATGGTGTCCTGCGGGGAGTGCGGTGAGGTGCCCCAGTGTCCCCGGTGCTCGGTGAAGCTCACCTACCACTCGGCCAACGGGCGGCTCATGTGCCACTACTGCGGCTTCTCCCAGCCCCTGCCCCACGCCTGTCCTGCCTGCGGTGGGAAGCTCAACTTCATCGGCGTGGGCACCCAGCGAGTGCAGGAGGAACTGGAGGAGCGTTTTCCCGGGGTGGAGGTGCTGCGGATGGACTCAGACACCGTCACCGCCGCCCACTCCCACGAGAAAATTCTGGAGCAGTTCCGTTCCGGCAAAGCACCCATCCTGTTGGGCACCCAGATGGTGGCCAAGGGACTGGATTTTGAAAACGTGACCCTGGTTGGTGTGGTGCTGGCCGATCAGTCCCTGTTCGTGGACGACTTCCGGGCAGGGGAGCGGACCTTCTCTCTGCTCACCCAGGTGGTGGGCCGGGCCGGGCGGGGGGAGAAGACGGGCCGGGCGGTGATCCAGACCTTCACTCCCGACCACGACGTCATCCGCTTTGCCGCCCGCCAGGACTACGAGCACTTCTACCAGCAGGAGATCCAGCTGCGCCGCCTGCGCCGGGAGCCCCCCTTCCGGGACGTGTTTGTCCTCACCGCTTCCGGTCCGGAGGAGACAGGGGTATTGCGTTGCTGTGTGAAGCTGCGCCAGGCTCTGGAGGGAGCTTTAGGACGGTTTGACCAGGCGTGGGAGCTGCTGGGACCTGCCCCGGCGGCAGTGGCCAAGGTGAATAACCGCTACCGCTACCGCCTGACCCTGTCCACCAAGAACTGCCGAGCGGTGCGGGAGCTGCTGGGACGGCTTATCGCCCAGGCCCATCAGGACCGGGAGAACCGGGGCATATCTGTTTACGGAGATTTGAACCCCTATTAAGGGAATGAGATAAAGGAGGAACATGGAAATGGCCATTCGAGAGATTCTGACCCGGGGGGAGAGCGCCCTCACTAAGGTGTGCCACCCCGTAACGAAGTTTGATCAGAAGCTGTGGGATCTGATCGACGATATGAAGGAGACCCTGGCTGAGGCCGGAGGTGTGGGACTGGCTGCCCCTCAGGTGGGCATTCTGCGCCGGGTGGTTATCGTCATCAATGATGCTGACGAGGTGCTGGAGCTGGTAAACCCCGAGATCGTGGCCCAGCAGGGAGAGCAGGATGGCCTGGAGGGCTGTCTGTCTGTGCCCGGCCTGTGGGGCTTTGTGAAGCGCCCCGAGTGGGTGAAGGTGAAGGCCCAGGACCGCTTCGGCAAGGAGTATGAGGCGGAGGGCACCGGCCTGACTGCCCGCTGCTTCTGCCACGAGCTGGCCCACCTGGACGGCCACCTGTACACCGAGCTCACCGACAAGCTCTACAACAGCGAGGAGCTGGACGAGCTGATGGATGAGCAGGCCCAGGAGGAGATGGAATGAGAATCGTCTTTATGGGCACTCCCGACTTCGCTGTCCCCTCCCTGGAGGCCCTGGTGGCGGCGGGACATGAGGTGTGCGGGGTGTTCTGTCAGCCCGATAAGCCGGTGGGACGGCACCAGAATAAGCTCCAGCCTCCGGCGGTAAAGGTGTGCGCCCAGAGCCACGACATTCCCGTTTTTCAGCCCACCAAGCTGCGGGACGGTACTGCTCTGGCTCAGCTCCAGGAGCTCAATCCGGAACTCATCGTGGTGGCGGCCTATGGCCGCATTCTGCCTGATGACATTCTGGCTCTGCCCCCCAAGGGATGTATCAACGTCCATTCGTCCCTGCTGCCCAAGTACCGTGGGGCCGCCCCCATCAACTGGGCGGTGGTGAACGGGGACAAGGAGACCGGCGTGACAATCATGCATATGGCCACCGAGCTGGATGCGGGGGACATCATCGACCAGGTGAAGACCCCCATCGACCCGGATGAAAATGTAGAGGCGGTCCACGACCGCCTGGCCCAGCTGGGCGGGGAGCTGCTGGTGAAGGTGGTGGCCGACATCGCTGCCGGTACCGCCAAGCGCACCCCCCAGGACCACAGCCAGGCTACCCTGGCGCCCATGCTCTCCCGGGCGCTCAGCTCCATCGACTGGAGCCGCAGCGCCAAGGAGATCCACAACCAGGTCCGGGGTCTGACCCCCTGGCCCGCCACCTCCACCGATATTTTGGGGGACACCATCAAGGTGTTCGCCGTGGAGGAACCGGGGATCGAGACCGGAAAGGCTCCCGGCACTGTGATTGCTGCCAATAAGGCGGGAATCGACGTAGCCTGCGGAGATGGCAAGGTAATTCGCTTGACAGAAATCCAGGCTCCCGGCTCCCGGCGGATGTCGGCAGCCAACTATCTGGCCGGACACCCGGTGACGGTAGGCTGAGGTGCAAACCCGAGCAAAGCAACAAATTTCGTAAGGTAAAAACCCATTATAAATAAGATGTACCAATGATTTAAGAGAAAGAGAAGGGGCGAACGAGATGGACGCACGGGAGGCGGCACTGTTGACGCTGAATACCTGCCAGCGGCAGGGGGGCTGGTCGGACGGCGCGCTGAAAAAGCAGCTGGCCGCCGGGGGACTGGAGGGACGGGAGGCCGCTCTGGCCACCCAGCTGTGCTTCGGAGTGGTGCAGAACGAGATGCTGCTGAACTTTTATATCTCCAAGTTCTCCAACATCCCCCTGCGGCGCATGGAGAGCAAGGTGGTCCAGGCCCTGCGCCTGGGGCTTTATCAGATGCTGTTTCTTAGCAAAATCCCCCAGAGCGCGGCGGTGAACTGCTCGGTGGAGCTCACCCGCACCCACTGCAAAAACCCCAGAGCGCCGGGGATGGTCAATGCCATTCTGCGTAGCTTGCAGCGGAATTTAAACCAGCTGCCCACTATCCCGCAAAATGACCTGGCGGAGTATTTCAGCATCCTGTACAGCCACCCGGTGTGGCTGGTGGAGGCGCTGCTGCCTCTGCTGGGCAGCGAGGGGACAGCGGAGTTTCTCCAGGCCAACAACAGCCAGCCTCCCATGACCGCCATGGTGAACACCACCAAGGCCACCGCCCAGGAGGCAACGGACCTGCTGGCTGAGCAGGGAGTGGAGGTCACGCCCCACCCCTGGCTGGAGAACTGCCTTATCTTAAATAAGACGGGCAACCTGGAGCGGCTGGATGCCTATGGGCAGGGGCTCTTTTATGTTCAAGACCCTGCCTCCCGGCTGATGGCTCTGGCTTCCGGCGCCGCGCCCGGGATGCGGGTGCTGGATATGTGCGCCGCGCCCGGCGGCAAGAGTTTTGCCGCCGCCATCCAGATGGACAATCAGGGAGAGGTCATCTCCTGCGACCTCCATCCCCATAAAAAGAAGCTCATTCAGGCCGGAGCCGACCGGCTGGGCCTCAGCATTATCAAGCCTATGACTGCCGACGGCAAGGTGCGGCGGGAGGAGTGGGTGTCCGCCTTTGATCTGGTGCTGGTGGATGCGCCCTGTTCCGGTCTGGGTGTCATCCGGAAAAAGCCGGATATCCGCTACAAGGACCCCAAGCCCCTGGAAGACCTGCCCCAGGTCCAGCAGGCGATTTTGGAAAACGCGGCGGGCTATGTAAAGGCGGGCGGAGTGCTGATGTACTCCACCTGTACCATCCTGCCCCGGGAGAACGGGGAGGTCGTGTCCGCCTTTTTGGAAAAGCACCCGGAGTTTGTCCGGGAGGCCTTTGAACTGCCCGGAGCGGCAGGGCGGGTGGAGGCAGGGGAGATCACCCTCTGGCCCCAGGTCCACCAAACGGACGGATTCTTCATCTGTAAACTGCGAAAGGTAGGGGAGGCCCCTTGACCGATATCAAATCCATGACCCTGGAGGAGCTGACCGCCTGGCTCAAAAGCCAGGGAGAGCCCGGTTTCCGTGCCAAGCAGATTTTTCGCTGGATCTACCGGGGAGTCACCTCCTTTGACGAGATGACCGACCTGTCCAAATCGCTGCGGGAAAAGCTGAAGGAGACCTGTTTTCTTACCGTGCCCAAGGTGGCACGCAAGCAGGTGTCCCAGCTGGACGGCACCATCAAATATCTCTGGGAGCTGGGGGACGGCAACTGCATTGAGACAGTACTCATGCGCTATAAGCACGGCAATACCGTCTGCGTCTCCAGCCAGGTGGGCTGCCGCATGGGCTGCGCCTTCTGCGCCTCCACACTGGCTGGCAAGGTGCGAAACCTTACCCCCGCTGAGATGGTGGACCAGGTGCTCTTCACCCAGTTGGACAGCGGGGCGCCCATCTCCAACATTGTGCTCATGGGCATCGGCGAGCCTCTGGACAACTATGACACGGTGATGAAGTTCCTCACCCTGGTCAACCACCCCGAGGGATTGAACATCGGCATGCGCCACATCTCCCTGTCCACCTGCGGATTAGTAGATCAAATTGACAAATTGGCCCAACGTGGGTTACAATTAACGTTGTCTGTCTCCCTGCATGCCCCCGATGACGAGACCCGGTCCAAAATTATGCCGGTGAACCGCGCGGTGGGAGTGGAGCGGCTGATGGACACCTGCCGCCGGTACTTTGAAACCACCGGGCGGCGGATCTCCTATGAGTACGCCATGATCGACGAGGTCAACGACTCCGACCGCCAGGCCGACCTGCTGGCCGGTCTGCTGAAGGGGATGCCTGGACATGTGAACCTCATCCCTCTCAACGACGTGGAGGAGAGTCCCCTGAAGCCAAGCCGCCGGGTGGCAGCGTTCCAGAAACGTCTGGAGAGCCACGGCGTCACCGTCACGGTCCGCCGCCGGCTGGGCAGCGACATCGACGCCTCCTGCGGACAGCTGCGGCGTAAGGCCATGGGGGAGCAAGCAAGAGAACGTAAGGGCGGTCCCAGGGCCGCCGGAAGAAAGGAAGATGTGCCATGAATGTGTGGGGTATCACCGACCGCGGTGTGATCCGGACACAGAATCAGGACGCCTTTGCCCACCAGGTCCTGCCCGACGGGCGGGTGGTGGCCCTGGTGTGCGACGGCATGGGCGGAGCCAAGGCAGGAAATGTGGCCAGTTCCATGGCGGTGGACATCTTCATGCGGGAATTTTTGCAGGACGAGGGCCGCAGCGGCCTGTCGGACCGCAGCCGGATGGAGCGCCCTGCGGCAACCGCCAATGAACAAGTCTTCCGCCGCGCGGTTACCGAACCCGACTGCGCCGGGATGGGCACCACCATGGTGGCCGCTCTGGTGGAGGAGGGGCAGGCCCTGATCCTCAACGAGGGAGACAGCCGCGCCTACCATCTCTCCGAGGAGGGCGGTATTGTCCGGGTAACCCGTGACCACTCTCTGGTGGAGGATCTGGTGGAGCGAGGCGAGCTGACCCCCGACCAGGCCAGAACCCATCCCCATAAGAATCTCATTACCCGCGCCCTGGGCGCGGACCCTGAGCTGCGGGCCGATCTGTTCCGGCAGAAGCTGAACGAAGGGGACTTTTTGCTGCTGTGCAGCGACGGGCTGAGCAATGTGGTCTCCGAGCAGGAGATCTTGTACGAGGTGATCCACGGAGGCGAGGCATGCACCTGCTGCCGCCGCCTGCTGGATATCGCTTTGCACCGGGGGGCGCCGGACAACGTGACGGCGGTGCTGATCCAGTGCTGATATTCTGTCAAGCCCAAACCAGTCAATCCCCAGTCCGACTGGGAAAGCCTACAAAGGAGGATATTTACCATGGATCAGTACATCGGTAAATTACTCGACAATCGATATGAAATCCTGGAGCTCATCGGCGTGGGCGGTATGGCCCGGGTCTATAAGGCCCGCTGCCATCGGCTCAACCGTCTGGTGGCCCTGAAGATCCTGCGGGACGATCTGGCCCAGGACGCAGAGCTGCGCCGCCGTTTCCACGATGAGTCTCAGGCTGTTGCCATGCTGTCTCACCCCAACATTGTGGCCGTGTACGACGTCAGCCGCTCCTCCGATATCGAGTACATCGTCATGGAGCTCATCGACGGCATCACCCTGAAGCAGTACATGCAGAAGAAGGGGAACAAGCTCAACTGGCGGGAGGCCCTGCACTTCATCACCCAGATCGTCAAGGCGCTGGGGCACGCCCACAGCCGCGGCATCATCCACCGGGATATCAAACCCCATAACATCATGGTGCTCCGGGACGGCAGCGTGAAGGTGGCCGACTTCGGCATTGCCCGGGTGACCTCCGGAGGGCACAGCACCCTCACCCAGGAGGCTCTGGGATCGGTACACTACATTTCTCCTGAGCAGGCCAGGGGCAGCCACATTGACGAGCGCTCCGATTTGTACTCTGCCGGTGTGGTCCTCTATGAGATGATTACCGGCCGCCTGCCCTTTGAGGGGGATACCCCTGTTTCGGTGGCCATCCAGCATATCAATTCCATTCCGCTCTCCCCCCGGGAGATCGATCCCACCATTCCCGAGGCGCTGGAGGCCATCACCATGAAGGCCATGGCTCCCAACCCGGACAACCGTTACCCCTCCGCCGATGCCATGCTGGCCGATTTGGAGGAGTTCCGGAAAAACCCCAATATCAACTTTGATTTCAGCCCCAACGACTTCCACCCCGAAGAGGAGGAGGACGTGGACCGCACTCAGATCCACACCGTTCCTCCCCGTACCTCCAGTGGGCGCAGGGAGACGCCTGTCTCCAGACCGGAGCGTCAGGATCGGCGAGCCCGCCGCATTGAGGAAGAGGAGGAAGATGAAGAGGAGGAGCGCCGCGGCCCCAACTGGCCGGTGATCGGCGCGGTGGCTGCCATTCTGGTGTTTGTAGCCGCTCTGGTTTTCATCATGTTCTCCACGGTCTTTTCCGGCAGCTTCCAGGGTGGGAACACCAAGCGGGTACCTACGGTGACCGGACTTCTGTACAGTGAGGCTTCCGTGGATACCAATCTGCTGGGCGATTTTACCCTGGAGATCGTGCAGGAGAAGGAGAGCGACAAGCCTGCGGGTACCATCCTCTCGCAGGATCCTACCGCCAACAGTGCGATTACTGCGGATACCGGTACGGTCATTCAGGTGGTGGTCAGCACCGGACAGAGCGATGAGGTGCTCATGCCTGATCTGGCGGACAAAGACTACGTCACCGCCAGTGCGCAGCTAAAGGCGTTGGCCAAAGAAAACGGTATGACCCTGAACATCGACTTCAGCTCCAGAACGGAGTATAACGATGAGATCGAGAAGGATCACGTGATCTCTACCATTCCTGAGAAGGACTCTGTCCTCTCGGACGGAGATACTGTTGTTCTGGTGGTCAGCCTGGGCAAGGAGACACAGCAGGTGGATATGCCCGGACTGCTGGGACAAACGGAGGATATGGCCCGAAAGATGCTGACCAGCAAGGGCCTGGATGTTGGAAGTGTGGAGCACGAGTACAGCAATGATTACCCCAAGGGCCAAGTGTGCTTCCAGTCGGTGAACGAGGGCACCAAGGTGGACCAGGGCACGGCCATCAACATCATCATCAGCGACGGGCCCGATCCTAACACCCAGCCGATCCCCTCCGAGGTCACCAAGACAGTCAGCTTCACCCTGCCGGACGCCGGTGCTGTGGTCAACGTGGATGTCTACGATTCTCAGGGCAATAAGGTCCACAGCGGAACCTACGATACCAACCTGGAGGGCGGCTTCCAGCTGGACCTGAAGGGGACCGGTAAGCAGGTGTACACCGTGTATATCGATGGCGCCAAGGCATACGACCAGACGGTGGACTTTGACAGCTGATGGAAGGAATCATTTTTAAGGCCCTGAGCGGCTTCTACTATGTGGACGACGGAAGCGGTACCATCACCGCCTGCCGGGGACGAGGCAAGCTGCGCCATGAGAAAATTACCCCCCTGGTGGGGGACCGGGTGGAATTTACCCCCCTGGACAACGGCCAGGGAGCGCTGGATACCATCCTGCCCCGGAAAAACCAGTTTGCCCGGCCCGCCGTGGCCAACATCGACCAGCTGGTCATCATTGCATCCCAGTCCATTCCGGTAACCGACCCCTTCCTCATCGACCGGGTCATCGCCATCGCCGAGGAAAATCACTGCGAGAGCATTGTGTGCGTGAACAAGTGTGATCTGGCTTCCGGAGCGGAGCTGGCCGCCCTCTACCGGAGGGCTGGCTACCAGGCGCTGGAAGTGAGCGCCGAGACCGGAGAGGGCATCGACCAGCTCAAGGAACTGATTTCTGGCAAGGTATCTGCCTTTACAGGAAACTCCGGCGTAGGCAAGTCCAGCATCCTCAATGCCCTGGAGCCGGGCATTGCTCTGAAGACCGGAGAGGTCAGCGACAAGCTGGGCCGGGGACGGCACACCACCCGCCACGTGGAGCTGGTGCGGCTGAGCTGCGGCGGAGTCGTTGCGGACACCCCGGGGTTCTCGTCCTTTGACGTGGACAAGATGGAGCTGTGCCGCAAGGAGGAACTGGCCGGACGGTTCCGGGAGTTTGCACCCTATGTGGACCAGTGCCAGTTTCAGGACTGTGCCCATGTAAAGGAAAAGGGGTGCGCGGTGCTGGCGGCGGTGAAGGCGGGAGAGATCGCCAAAAGCCGCCACGAGAGCTATGTGCGCCTCTACGAGCAGGCCAAGCAGATCCCCGACTGGGAACGGAAATAAACTTTTTTGCGGAACGCCTTTGGGCGTTCCGCTTTTTTTGTGTCAAGGCGGAGGACTGGGCCATATACTAAAGTACAGTCTGTCAGGAGGGAGGCATAAGTAGATGGGCATTGTGGTGGTACGTTCTCCGAAATGTCTGCGGGGACTGCTGCGGCGGCTATTTGGCCTGCATCGGGAGCCGTGAGGGACCTCCCCCTTTCAAGCCTGCGGGCTTGAAGGGGGGAGCAACTGTTTTTGGACATAAGCGGCCTCTCCGGCGCATATAGTGTCCCAAAGCCGGATAGCCCGCCGCGGCGGGACACTCAAGGAAAAGGGAGAGGACAGTATGGAATTGGAATTTGACCGGGAAGTGACCCACTGCTACGAAGTGGCGGCAAGCGGGACGGTGTGCCAGGAGGAGACTCTGGAGACCATCGTGCCGGATGCCTGTCCGGACATTCTGCGTATCGTGGCCGTGTGTGCCCAGGCCACCCTGAACGGCAAGCAGGCACGGGATGGACTGGCCGAGGCCAGCGGCAGTGTGCGGGCGGTGGTACTCTACCAGCCGGAGGAGGGAGGCGGCCTGCGCCGTCTGGAGGCCGCCCTGCCTTTTACCAGTCAGATGGACGCCCCCACGCTCACACAACAGGGGATGGTGTCCGCCTGTGCGCGGGTACGGGGTGCGGAGGCCCGGGCCCTCAATCCCCGAAAGGTTCTGCTGCGGGTGGACCTGGCGGTGGAGATCACCGCCTTCCAGCCTACGGAGCACATGTGCTGCCAGGCTGTGCTGGAGCCGGAGGAGCACAAGGTGGAGCAGATGATCGCCCAGGCGGAGACCTATCAGCTCAGTGATGTCCAGGAGAAACCCTTTACCTTCACAGATCAAATACGCCTCAACGGCGGCCAGGGGGAGGGCATGGAAGTAATGGCCTGCCAGGCCCAGCCGGTGTGCGGAGAGTGTAAGCTCATCGGCAGTAAGCTGATCTTCAAGGGCACGGTGGAACTCCAGCTGCTGGTCCAGGAGGCGGGGGGCGCTCTGACCCCCTACCGGGAGTCCATGCCCTTCTCCCAGGTGATGGAGATCCCCGGCGTGGGCGAGGGGAGCGAGTGCCAGATGGATCTGGAGCTGACCCAGTTTACCTGTTTGCCCAGCGGAGAGGACGGCCGCAGCGTAGAGGTCACCCTGGATGTGCTGGCTCAGGCCCAGGTGTGGTGCCACCGGCCGATGCAGCTTTTACAGGATCTGTACAGTACCGCCTGGGAGACCCAGGTGGCCCGGGAGGAGCACACCCTGTGGAAGCTGCTGGACCAGTCCAGCCGTGCCCAGAATGTGCGGGAGCTGCTGGAGACCGGGTCGCTGCCCCGCAGCGTAGTGGACAGCTGGGTCAACCTGGGAGAGATCACCCAGAGCCGGGAGGGGGGCGAGGTGGTCCTCACCGGACCGGCCCTGGTGACGGTGCTCTATCTGGACGAGGAGGAGAACCTGCAGGCCTTCCAGCGCACCCTGCCCCTCAGCTGCCGGGTGGAAGCGCCCGCCGGGGCGGTGTGCCGCTGTCATCTGTTGTGTCCGGGGGAGGTGTTTGCCACTCCGGCAGCAGGCGGGCTGGAGGTGCGTTTTACCGCCGAGTTCCAGTTCCAACTGCTCCAGCCCCAGCGGGCCTTGGCGGTGAGCTCCGCTGTTCTGGGGGAGCCAAGAGGAAAGCAGGAGGGACAGCAGCCCTCGGTGGTGCTGCGTCTGGCTGCACCGGGGGAGACTCTGTGGGACATCGCCAAGGCATACGCCACCACCCAGCATCAGATCCTTCAGGCCAATCAGTTGGAGGAGGGGAGCCTGCCCACCGGGAAGATGCTGCTCATCCCATCTTCTTTTTGATCCATACTACACACGCGCTCCGGCTCCGGGGCGCGTTTTTCTGTGTCCCCGGAAACAGGGCATATTCTACAGCTTATCCTCATACAGTGTAACGAAATACCAAGGCAAGCCAAAAGGGAGGAATGGCAGTGGAAGAGCGCAAAATCTATGAGGATATCGCCCGTCGGACCGACGGCGATATCTACATCGGTGTGGTGGGGCCGGTGCGCACCGGGAAGTCCACCTTCATCAAACGGGTGATGGAGAGTCTGGTCATCCCCAACATCGACAACGTCTATCGCCGGGAGCGGGCCCGGGATGAGCTGCCCCAGAGCGGCTCCGGGCGGACCATCATGACGGCAGAGCCCAAGTTTGTCCCTGAGGAGGCGGTGACCGTATCCATGGACGCCTCGGCGGCGTTCCAGGTGCGGCTCATTGACTGCGTGGGCTACATGGTGCCCGGAGCAGTGGGACAGCTGGAGGGGGAGACCGAGCGCATGGTCACCACTCCATGGTTTGACCATGAGATCCCCATGTCCGAGGCCGCCGAGGTAGGCACCCGAAAAGTGATCGCCGAGCACTCCACCATCGGTATCGTGGTCACCACCGATGGCACCATCACCGAGATTCCCCGGGAGGACTATCTGGAGGCGGAGGAGCGGGTGATCCGAGAACTGAAGGAGTTGGGCAAGCCTTTCCTGGTGCTCCTCAACTCTGCCCACCCCAATTCCCAGCGGGCTCAGGCCATCCGGGATGAGATCGCCCAGCGCCACCAGGTCACCTGTGTGGCCGCCAACTGCCTGGAGATGGAGGAAGAGGACGTAAGCGCCCTGCTCAAGCAGGTGCTCTATGAGTTCCCGCTCAAAGAGATGGACCTGTTCCTGCCTCCATGGGTGGATGCTCTGCCTCAGGAGCACCCCATCAAGGCTGCTCTCTACGAAGCCATCCGCCAGGGAGCGGGTCAGTTGGGACGTATCCGGGATGTGGAGCAGGCGGTGGCCTCCATGCGGGAGTGCGAGCAGGTCAGTCAGGCTCGGGTGACTTCCATCGATTTGGGTACCGGCTTGGCCTGTGCCAGCCTGGAGCTGCCTAGATCTCTGTTCTACGACACCATTTCTCAGCAGTCGGGCTTCCAGATCGGCAACGACGGAGATCTGATGGCGCTGCTTACCCAATTGGCCCAGGTGAAGGCATCTTATGACAAGGTAGCCGACGCCCTCAAGGAAGTGGAGGAGACGGGGTACGGAATTGTCGTGCCCTCCATCGACTCCCTGGTACTGGAGGAGCCGGAGATCGTGCGCCAGGGGGGACGCTATGGCGTGCGGCTGAAAGCAAGCGCCCCCTCTATACACATGATCCGGGCGGATATTGAGACGGAGGTCTCGCCCATTGTAGGCAGTGAGAAGCAGAGCGAGGAGATGATCCACTATCTGCTCCAGGAGTTTGAGGGGGACACGGCCAAGATCTGGCAGTCCAATATTTTTGGCAAGTCCTTCCACGAACTGGTGGGGGAGGACCTGAACGCCAAGGTCAAGCGTATGCCCGAGGACGCCCGGGAGAAGCTGCGGGAAACCCTCCAGCGCATCATCAACGAGGGCTCCGGCGGACTCATCTGCATTATTTTATAAGGAAAAGCGCCTCCCGGTTCTGGGAGGCGCTTTTCGGTTGCGGAGCGGGGGCAGGGGGTGGTATAATAAAGCATACTATGTCCCAAATGAAGGGCAAGGAAACAAAACAAATATTTTGTTGACTTACATAGAAAGAGAGGAACTGTTATGGATTACGCGAAGGAGTCCCTGCGTCTGCACGGGGAGTGGAAGGGTAAAATTGAAGTGGTGGCCACTGTGCCTGCGGGTAACAAGGAGGAACTGTCTCTGGCCTACACCCCCGGCGTGGCCCAGCCCTGCCTGGAGATCCAGAAGCACCCCGAGAAGAGTTATGAGCTGACCCGCCGCCACAACCTGGTGGCCGTCATCACCGATGGCACTGCCGTGTTGGGCCTGGGCGACATTGGCCCCGAGGCTGGTATGCCCGTCATGGAGGGAAAGTGCGTGCTCTTCAAGCGCTTTGCCGATGTAGATGCGTTCCCTCTTTGTGTCAAGACCAAGGACGTGAACGAGTTTGTCCAGACCGTGTATAACATCTCCGGTTCCTTCGGCGGCATCAACCTGGAGGATATCGCCGCTCCCCGGTGTTTTGAAATTGAGCGCCGCCTGAAGGAGATGTGTGACATCCCCGTTTTCCACGATGACCAGCACGGCACCGCCATTATTGCTCTGGCTGGCTTGACCAATGCTCTGAAGGTGGTAGGGAAGAAGAAGGAGGAGGTCCGGGTGGTCTTCTCTGGGGCCGGTTCCGCCGCCATCTCCATCACCAAGCTGCTGCTGGAGGCTGGTTTCAAGGACATCACCCTGTGCGACAAGTTTGGAGCGCTGTATGAGGGCAACCCCGACATGAACTGGGCCCAGCAGGAGATCGCTAAGCGCACCAATCTGGAAAAGCGCAAGGGCACTCTGGCCGACATGCTGGTGGGTGCGGATGTGTTCATCGGTGTGTCCGCCCCCAACCTGGTGACTACCGAGATGGTCAAGACCATGAACAAGGACGCCATCGTCTTTGCCTGCGCCAACCCCACCCCGGAGATCTTCCCCGAGGACGCCAAGGCGGGTGGAGCCAAGGTGGTCTCCACCGGCCGCAGCGACTATCCCAACCAGATCAACAACGTCCTGGCTTTCCCGGGCATTTTCCGCGGTGCTCTGGACGTGCGGGCCAGCGATATCAACGAGGAGATGAAGATGGCCGCCGCCATGGCGTTGGCCTCCATCATTCCCGATGAGGAGCTGAGTGAGGACAACATCATCCCCGCCGCTTTTGACAAGCGGGTTGTGCCTGCGGTAGCCAAGGCCGTGGCCGAAGCCGCCCGGAAGACTGGAGTCGCCAGACTGTAACCTACTTTTCTTGAAAGAAAAGTAGGCAAAAGAACTTTGTGCGAAACTTCGTTTCGCCTCTGCGCCCGTAAGAGAGTATGGAAAAGGGAGCGGCCTTGATGGCCGCTCCCTTCCTGCCTAAATAAAGGGATCAGGGGTTTGGCTGAGACTCTCCCAGGCACGATAGGCGATCTCGGTGCCGTTTTTACTAAAAGAGAGCTTATACTGATACGGCTCTCCGGTCTCCTCCTGAATGATATTCATGGATATGACGCCGTTTCCCAGATAGGTCAAGCTGTCGTCATCTGCGGGCTGTGCTTGCGGCCCTGCGGAGTGCACGATCCCATCGGTGGAGACAAAGCCCAGCCAGCATGTTTCAGGATCTTCGGAATCAAGGTACTGCACCACACCCATCAGGTTATGAGCCGGATCCTCTGCTACCACGCAGCCCAGAAGGGTGACGTTTTCGGCTGCGTCAGAGCGGGCAAAGGCCGCCTGCACGTCTGTTTCTGTATAGGTAGTTTTCTCCTGGGGGGTATCGGCCTGAGGCTGGGAGGTACTGGCGTTGGGCTGGGAAGAACCGGAGGAGGAAGGGACCGGCTCCGCGGGAGCACAGGCACACAGCAAGCAGGCGGCGGTGAGCAGCGCGGGGAGTAGAAGTCGCATCTTCATAGCGGTTCCTTCCTTTCTGATTCTATTTTCTAAGTTCAGTATACGAGATAGCGATAGAAATAACAAGAGGAAACACCCGTTTCCAGCGGTTGACAAAGGGGAAAAACTATGATAAAGTTCTTATACTGCGAAGAAAAGGAACCTTAGCAAGGCATCACCCTGTGCAGAGAGCCCCCGGCTGGTGAAAGGGGGAGAGGACGCTTTGTGAAATTACCCCTTGGAGCAGCCGCCCGAAGCGCATTTCCTGCGTGGGTAGGGGACAGGCCGGGTTTCGCCCGTTATTGCGAAGGGAGTCACGCACTCCATGAGGTCTCTGCTGCGAGGCAGGGACGAACCAGAGGTGGTACCGCATTGCTATGCCCTCTGTCCGAATATTCGGACAGAGGGCTTTTTGCATGGAAAGGGGGCATGATATGACCAAGAGCCAAAAGGGTACCCTGTGTGTATTTGCTGCGGCACTGCTTTACAGCATTGGGGGACTGTGCATCAAACTCATCCCCTGGGGCGGCATGGCCATCAACGGCAGCCGCACCGCCATTGCCCTGGTGGTGATCGGGGCCTATCTGATCTGGGTCAAGCATCCCCTGCGCCTAAACCGCTGGGTAGCTCTGGGAGCCATCTCGGTCTTTGGCTGTAACGCCCTGTTTTCCATTGCCAACAAGCTGACCACGGCGGCCAACACCATCGTGCTCCAGTTTACCGCACCCATTTTTGTGCTGCTCATCACCCTGCTGTTTTTTCACCGTCGGCCCGATAAGCTGGATGTGATTACCTGTGTGGTGGTTTTCGGCGGTGTGGTGTTCTTCTTTTTGGACAGCCTGGAGATGGAAGGGGGGCTGGGCAATGTGCTGGCCCTGTTGTCCGGTCTGGCCTACGCCGGGGTGTTTCTGCTCAATGACATGCCTGACAGCGACGCCATCTCCTCTGTTTTCTGGGGAGATGTGCTCTCAGCCATAACCGGACTGCCGTTTCTTGTGGAGGAAACTGACTTTTCGCCTACTGCCATTACTAGCCTTTTGGTACTTGGCGTATTCCAGGTGGCGGTGGCCTATATTTTGCTGACCATCGGCCTCAAAACCACCCCTCCTGTCACGGCCAGCTTGGTCTCCGGCATTGAGCCGGTGCTCAATCCCATCCTTGTGGCGGTATTCTATGGGGAGAAAATGGGCCCCATGGCACTCATTGGGGCGGCTATCGTCATTGGCGGCGTCATCGTCTACAATGTCTGCCGGGCAAAAAAGCAAAAACCAGAAGAAATACAAGCAAATGAACTGATTTGATAAAGGAGTAAAAGAAAATGACTTGCTATGAAGAACTGAAGGCCCGCGGCCTCATCGCCCAGGTCACCAACGGTCACCAAGGTGATAGCGGTGTCCTCGGTCACCAGATAGCGGCTGCCATTAATGGTCAGGGTGCCGGCGCTCTGGCTGATCGCGCTGGTCTTGTCAGTGTCAGCAATCACGCTGCCGCCTGCGGTGGCCGCCTGGAAGTCGGTCAGCTGACCGTCGGAATTACGGGTCAGATAGTGGGCAACGCCATAGTAGTCATTGTCGGAAGTGATCTTGTTGTCAGCAACAATGTCCTCTTCCTCATCACCGTTCAGAACAGTGTACTGATGATAGACCTCGTTGTCGGTGGTGACATAGCGGCCATCATAGGACAGAACATAGACCAGAGTGGTCTCCTGCTCACCGGAGATGGTGGCATCGCCGTCAATATCAATATAGATCAGAGCAGCATAGCCATTGTCACGCACCAGAGCAGAGACAGCAGCCTCACTGGAGGAATCCGTCAGCTCAATGGCGGGGAAGTTCTTCACGCCGGTGTAGACATACAGATCATCGTTCTTGTCGCTGACAATGACGATGGTCTCGTCGTTGGCCAGAGAAAGATCCGCCTTGGTAGTGCTGTTGGAATCGTTCTCGAAGGGAGCGACCTTGCTGTTTTCGGAAACAGTCCCCTTACCGCTGTAGCTGGCAATCTCCTCGTCATACTTGGACTCAACAGCATACAGAGTGTATTCGTCAGCAGAGTTCTTGCTGTAGGTGAACCAGCCGATCTGATCGGCGTCGGTTCCCCAACGAGCAATGGTGGACTTGCTGCTCACCTGCTCACCGGCCTTCTTATCATAGGCCTTGTCCACGACGATCTCGTCGGTGGTACCATCGGGGAAGATGGCGTTGGCCAGAGCGCGGGAGGTAGAGGTCATGCCGCTGCTGCTGCCGAATTCAGCGATGTACACATAATCGCTCAGGACAACAGACTCATCCACTGCGATGACATAGCCATAGGAATCCAGCACCAGGGAAGCCTCGCGGCCCACATTGTAGCTGGTTTTCTTGATGTTGTCGGCGGTGGCGGAGTACTCGTACTTGGTGCCGCCCATGGTCACATTGCTGCCGTCCTTATAGCCCTCAACAGTGCCGTTGACAACCTCAGCCTTGTCAATGCTCTTGACCTCGTAACGGCTGTTGTTGTTGACGGCGGTCACCAGGACATAGTCGTCGGCCTTCAGGTCGGTGATATTGGCGAAATCGTCCACATCCAGGGTCCGGCTGTCCAAGGTGATGTCGGTGTCATACTTGCTGGAGTCAGTGGTCAGGCTGACCGTCTCCGTGCGGGTGTCATAGTCGGAAGCGGCCTGGAAGACATAGGTGCGGACGGTGACGAGGGTGACATCATTGGGGGCGTCGTCCACATAGATCTCGGTCAGGTCGCCGTTGGCAGTGTTGTTGACCGCGCCGGTGTTGTTGCGCTCAACATAGTCCTCCACGTCAGCGGTCTTAACGGGCGTTTCCACACCGTCGAACCACACGGTCAGGTCGGACTTGCCATCCGTCAGATCGTTGTAGACTGTGCGGCCCACAGCTTCATACACATCAGACTTGGAGACCTTGGCGGTGTAGGTGCCCACCAGCTGGTCCATATTGGCGTAAGTGCCGATCTCGTCGGACTTCAGAGTCCAGATGTTGGAAGGACGGCCGAAGTCATCCGCTTCGC
>ENA-UEYL01001263-UEYL01001263.1-human-gut-metagenome-genome-assembly--contig:-NODE-1263-length-22499-cov-4.364553_pt1 | contig 22499 bp, 27 predicted proteins | sample MGYA00242941_ERZ507946 | MGnify/ENA primary metagenome ERZ507946 (study PRJEB26167, sample SAMN06115482) | human gut metagenome | host: Homo sapiens | place: China:Guizhou | collected 2015-03-11...
TGGAGCAGGTGACGAGAATCGAACTCGCATCCCCAGCTTGGAAGGCTGGTGCCCTGACCATTGTGCTACACCTGCGTTTGCCCTCCGTGGAAATCGTCAGCTTGGTTATAATACCATATGATTTCGGTTATGTCAATATTTTTATGGAAAAAATTTTTGCTTTAGATGCAGCAGGATAAAAAGGCGTGGAACAGGCGCAGCCCGTTGGGACCCAGACGTTCAGGATGCCACTGTACGCCCCAGACATCGTGGTGCTGATGCGTTAGTGCTTCAGGTGTGCCATCCAGAGCGATTTGAACAACTTGCAGGCCGCTGCCTGGACGGTCAACAGCTTGATGGTGGGCACTGTTGACGATGGAAAGGGAAGGATACAGCTGTGCAAAGGGGGAAGGAAATGTTTGAATAAAATGAAATCGGTCCTGACCTTGTATTTGGCTGTGTCCGGGAAGATCCTGAAGCAAGGTTCCGCCAAAAAAGACATTCAATGCCTGCATACCCCGGCAGATTCCCAGAATTGGCCGCCTGAGGCTGAGATATCGTTCGATCAGCTCGAATTCTGCGCAATCCCGTTCCGGTTCCAGTCCCTGCGATGCAGTATTCTTCTGTCCATAGCGCCACGGCTCCAGGTCTCCGCCTCCGGGGAGCAGCAGCGCACTGCAAAGCGGTGCCAGGGACTTGCAGACACAAGGAATTCCCCCAGTATGCAGCACTGCGCGGCAATAGGTTTGATAGCTGCCTGGCGATCCCCAGATATGAATCGTTGGATGCATAGACCATACCTCCTGGAAAGATTATATGCTGGGAGAAAAGCTTTTTACACTTGCCACTTGCAAGGCAGGGAATTTTATGGCATAATGCATAAGGCAGACAGTCCCGGGGTAAAAGATGACTCCGGGGTGAAGGGGTCTATACAATTAAATTAGAAAATGGAGACGTATCGAAGTGGTCATAACGAGAACGACTCGAAATCGTTTGATCGGTGATGAGCCGGTCCGTGGGTTCGAATCCCACCGTCTCCGCCACATCGGAGCAAGCGGCATGTCGCTTGCTCCGATCTTTTTATTGATATCAGAATCAGGTGGAACCGATACGGGGGGATCTCTTGCATGGTACAGTCTGAGCTGAAGTAAAAATAAAAAAGCTGCTTAATACTTGACTTTGTCAAGCTCGACTGCTATACTTGACAAAGTCAAGAAGGAGCGTGAACAAAGCATGACACAAACATTTGCTTACTATGCCACTGTATTCTATCGCCGCTTTGCGGCCTATACCGGTGCTCGGCTGCAGGAGCTGGGGCTGAATTTTGGTGCACTGTTTCTGATCCTCTATGTGGGCAAACATCCAGGGTGTTCACAGGCGGAGCTGACAGCGGCCCTGGGGTTGGATTGGGGCTATTCTCAGCGCAGTGTTGCCCGACTGGTAGAAGATGGGGTTTTAACTCGGGAAAAAGCGGGGCGGGCATACTGCCTGAATTTGAGCGAGAAGGGCCGGAAAGCCTTTGACATCAGTCATCAGGTGTTTTTTGACTGGGATGCGCAAAATCTTCAGACCCTGAGCCCGGAGGAGCGGGAAACATTGCTGTCACTCTTGGCAAAAGCCGCAGGAAAGGAGGTGGGGTGAATGTATGAAACCATTGTCAGTCCGTTCAATTATGGAGGACTTGCGCTGAAAAACCGGATCATCTTTGCCCCTACCAGCCTGGGACTTTCCCAGGAGGAGCAGGTGGAACGCCTGCGGCGCATCGCTGCCGGCGGCTGCGCCATGATTATCATCGGCGACGTGCCGGTACTGCCTCATGGCTTCGGTCCGTCTTTGTACAGCTGCAAAGGTGCGGCATTTTACCGGGCGGTGACGGATGCCGTCCACCAGGAGGGAGCCAAGGTCTGCGCCCAGCTGCATCAGTCGGACTCCAATCTCAAGGCCATGGTGAAGTATCTGCCCGGTGTGCTGACCAAGCGGATCTCCATGGAGGAGCTGCGGACCTTGCTCAACCAGGAGGTGGGCCCCTACATCACCAAGCTGCCCGCCCAAAAGGTGGCCCGGATTACGGATGCGTTCGGCACCGCGGCGGAGCGGGCGGTGGAGCTGGGCTTTGACATGGTCCAGGTTCATGGAGACCGGATGTGCGGCAGTTTCAGCTCCGCGCTGTTCAACCATCGTACGGATGATTATGGCGGGGGCGCAGAGAATCGGGCCCGGTTTGCTGTGGAAGCGGTGTCCGCCATCCGGCGGCGGCTGCCGGATTTGCCCATTGATTTTAAACTGGCGGTACGGCAGGAGGAGCCGCGCTATGGAGCAGCCGGAATCGTGGAGTCAGAGCTGCCGGTCTTCATTCCCTTGCTGGAGCAGGCTGGAGTGACCAGCTTTCATGTGACCCTGGCCAACCATACCAGCCTGACAGACACCATTCCGCCGCGGAATCATCCGGAGTTTGGGGCGGAAGGATGTTTTCTGAAGTTCTGCGATCAGGTACGGCAGCTGACCCGGCTGCCAATCTGCGGGGTGGGCGGCTTGACAGATCCGGATTTTGTAGAGACACAGCTTCGCAGCGGGCGCATTGACTGCGCCGCCATGAGCCGCCAGCTCACAGCGGATCCCGATTGGCCCCGGAAGGTTCTGGAGGGCCGAACTCAGGAGATCCACCGCTGTGTGCGCTGCAACCGGGCGTGCCTGGGCGGCATGATGGCCCATCAGGGCGTACACTGTATTTACGAAAGGAAGGAATCACGATGAGTTACGCCATTGTCTACTCCAGCCGCACGGGCAACACGGCCCTGCTGGCAAAAACGATTCGGGAAGTGCTGGGAGAAGAAGCGTGCGTCTACTTTGGGCCTCCGGCACCTCAGGCGCTTGCAGCGCAAACCGTTTATGCAGGCTTTTGGACAGATCGCGGCACGTGCAATGAGGAAATGGCCCACTTTCTGCAAAGCCTGACAGACCAGACGGTGTTTTTGTTCGGCACGGCGGGATTTGGAGGTGCGCCGGCCTATTATGGTCAGATTCTGGAACGGGTGCAGGCAAATCTGAAGGCGACCGTCCGTTTGGCGGGGACCTATATGTGCCAGGGGCAGATGCCCCGGGCGGTGCGTACCCGCTATGAAGGCATGGAAGAAAGCCCGCGGCGGACGGCTATGCTGGATAATTTTGACCGGGCCCTGGGACATCCCGATGCGGGGGATCTGGAGCAGCTGCGCCAGGCTGTGACACAGTAATCGGAACATACAGATCGTTCATTTTTATAAAATTGTGCATGACGAAAAGCCAGTGCAGAAGGGGCGAGTGGTGTGAAGGCGTGCCGTGAAAAGGAATCCGTTTTTTTGACCTGTGAACGGAATTGGGTGTACTTTGCCCTCATTGGGGTAGCAGGTTTTTGGGGGGCGTATACGTATCTGCTGCGGGGCAATGTGTTCTGCAATGCCCAGACAGGCAATGTGGTACTCATGGGCTTGGCTCTGGGCGCAGGACAGTGGAAGTCTGCCCTCTATTATTTGGTGCCTATTTCGGCCTATATTCTGGGGGCGTTTGTCTCGGAACTGGCGCCCAATCCCATCAAGCACCGACTCTGTGTCCGATGGGATACCGTATTGATTCTGTTGGAGATGCTGACGGTATTGTGCCTGGGATTTGTACCTCTGTCTGCACCGGAGCAGATTGCCCAGGTGGTGATCAATTTTGTGGCGTCCATGCAGTACAATACTTTCCGGCAAGCCCAGGGAATTCCGGTGGCCACCACATTTGCCACCAATCACATCCGGCAGATCGGCATTGGGCTGGCCAAAGAGATTCGCCATCGGCACAGTACGGATAAGTCTCACCGGGAGAAGCTGGCCCGCCATGCGCAGATGCTGTTCTTTTTCGCGGCAGGCGCCACAGTGGGATCGCTGTGCTGCCATCTTTGGGCAGAAAAAGGGATTTGGGTTACGCTGATTCCCCTGGGGGTGATCTTTGGTGCCTTGCTCTATGCAGATTTGACCACGGAACGGGCCCTGGTGGAGCAGAAACCTGCCGGACACTGACAGAACGGCGAATTCGGGCAATTTCGGACAGGTGCGTTTCGTCTTAGCCCGACGCCGCGGCAGGTGGGGCCGGTAAACCGTCTGGGCTGGGCACCCCGACGGATTGAGCACGAACTCAGCATTCCATAGCATTGCTGACCGGAGCGCTGGGTGAAAGTTTCTGCTGGTTCTAATGAAAAAGATGACGGGATTTCCTTGAAAAAGGACGTCCCGTCATCTTTTTATTTGTTTTGAGCCTGATAATGTTCGCCCCATTCCCGCATGGCATCCAAAATGGGACTCAGACTTTTCCCGAGTTCGGTCAGACTGTACTCGACCCGCGGAGGAACTTCGGCATATACCTTGCGGCTGACCAGTCCCTTTTCTTCCAGATCCCGCAGTTGTGCAGTCAGCACTTTCTGTGAGACGTTTCCGATGGACTTTTTGAGTTCCCCGAATCGTTTGGTTCCCGGCATCAGGTCACGCAGAATCAGAACTTTCCATTTATCGCCGATGAGCATGAGCGTTGTTTCCACGGGACAGGCGGGCAATTCTTTGGTTTGCTGCATGATATCGTGCTCCTCCAATAGTATCTATTTGGTAATTACAGTACAATAAAGTGCTTACTTTACAAAAGAAACTAATGAATTTATTATAGCCTTGCAAGGTAAAAATTGCAATCCTTAAAACGGTATTTGTACATCAGGAGGTATATGTTATGAACGAAGTCGTAACCTTTTTGCAGGAAAATCCCGTGCAGTATCTGGCCACGGTTGGCCGTGATGGGAAGGCAAAGTGCCGTCCCTTCATGTTTGCCGGGGAGAAGGACGGCAAGCTGTGGTTTTGCACCAACAACCAGAAGGATGTTTACAAGGATATGCAGGCCAATCCCAACATTGAACTTTCCGTTTCCAGCCCGGCCTACGCATGGATTCGTCTAAGCGGCGAAGCCGTATTTGAAAACAACATGGCTGCCAAGGAGATGTGCATCCAGAATCCCATCGTCAAGGGACAGTACGCAGAGGCATCCAATCCGATTTTTGAAGTGTTCTATCTGAAGAATGCGCATGCGGTGATTGCGGACTTCTCCGGCAACCCGCCTAAGGAGTATCGCCTGTAACATGGGAACAGCTCTGTGGGCCTCCGGCTTGCAGGGCTGTTCCTGTTTTGAGGGGAAGATGCAAGATGAATATTCAGGAAATCTTTGCTTTTATCGGAAACCAAATCCACACGGCCGTGTTTGCTGCCGTGGACGGTGAGGGACGGTCCGTTACCTGCGCCATCGACATTATGGACTATGATGAAAGCGGCCTCTATTTCCTGACAGCAAAGGGCCAGAACTTTTATGGCCGGCTGGAAGCCAAGGAACAGATCGCCTTCGCGGCTATGAAGGGAGAAGAGCCCCTTTCCTGCGTGGCAGTTTCGGTACAAGGAAAAGCGAAAGAGATCGGACCGGACAGACTGCCGGACCTGTTCCGCAAAAATCCCTATATGGAGAAGATTTACGCTGCCCCGCGCTCCCGCAGCGCCCTCACCGTGTTTCAAATCTATGGAAGGAACCGGCGAATGGTTTGACCTCTCCCGGCTCCTGGTCGAACGAGTCCGTTTTTCCTTTGGCGGTGAACCAAGGTCCATAAACCTGCAGGCGGATAATACTTTGTAGAAGCGGTCAATTTGCATTGAGGAAGATGCAGGAGAGATTTTAACGATATTCCTGTAAAAGACTGCTTGCTTATGGTGCAATCCATGTGCTATACCAAGGGAAGAAGTATTTTGAAAGGATATCAAGAAGATGACAAATATACTGTTCGTGTGCCACGGCAATATTTGCCGCAGTCCCATGGCGGAATATGTGATGCGGGACCTGGTGGAGCAGGCGGGACTGGGGGCACAGTTCCGGATTGCATCCGCTGCGACCAGCACCGAGGAAATCGGCAATCCCGTTTATCCGCCTGCCAGGCGGAAGCTGGCCGAGCATGGTATTTCCTGTCAGGGGCACGCGGCCCGGCAGCTGCGTCAGGCAGATTATGACCGCTATGACTTGCTCATCGGCATGGATGGGGCCAACGTGCGCAATATGCGCCGGATGTGCGGCGGCGATGAGGCAGGAAAGATCCACCTGCTGCTGGAGTACGCAGGCCGTCCGGGTCAGGAGGTGGCGGACCCCTGGTATACCGGGGATTTTGAGGCCACCTGGCAGGATGTGCTGGCAGGTTGTCGGGGCCTGTTGGCCCAGCTGACGGCGCAGTGAGAAAAGCTCCCTAGGAAAGCAGAAAAGCAGGGCGGGTACCTTTGGTACCCGCCCTGCTTCGCTGATCATATCTTATGAAAGGGGGAGAGGTTCGGCCCCATTCAAATGCAGCGTGCGTAAATGCGTCCGGAATGAAGCGGTCAGAACCGGAAGAGATTCAGCCCCACGGTATCGCTGAAGGCCCGGTCCACAGTGCCGGGAATCTCGGTGACGATCATTTCACAAGTGGCACTGACCACGGCCCGGTTGAGGTGTCCGCCCACTACGCGGCCCTGCTCATCCCCGGCACTCATGTGCAGGTGGCAGTAGAACCCGCCGTCCATGGTGTTGATGGTGCCGGTCAGGGAGACGATCTCGTAGCACCCCTGGAAGCGGTTGGACTGATATTCCTTGGTGTCGGTATGGAAAACGCCTACCGTGAAGTCATTGACGGCACCCAGGGCCTGGACACTGGCCAGGGTGATGCCTTCGGCTTGGGACAGGATCTTCACCTGCTCCAGAATCTCCTCGCCGGGGTCCATGCGCACGACATAAGTGTTGGCAAATTTACGGTATTCCATGGTGGATTCCTCCTGCATACGGTTTTCTCCACCTTACCACATCTTCACGCCAGGGTCAAATCTCCATCCTTCACCCAGCCCAGCTTCCGGCACACCTGGTTGATGAGCGGAGCCAGGATGGCGGGCAGAACGAAACAGATCAAAATCAGGCCCAGCCAGTCCATGGCGCCGGGCTGGATGGCCGCTGCGCCCTTGGCCAGGGCCTCCTCGCTGGGGGAGAGCCAGCCGGTCCACACGCCGATCTGGCCGCACAGGCCGCAGGTTCCCATACCGGAGTTGATGGGTGCACCGTTCATCTCCAGGCCGAACACGCAGGTGGCAATGGGGCCGGTGATGGCGGAGGCCAGGGTGGGCGCGATCCAGATCCGGGGATTGCGGACGATGTTGGGCATCTGCAGCATGGAAGTGCCCAGGCCCTGGCTCACCAGGCCGCCCCAGCGGTTTTCCCGGAAGCTCATGACGGCAAAGCCCACCATCTGGGCGCAGCAGCCCGCCACGGCGGCACCTCCGGCCAGGCCCGTGAGCTGAAGGACGGAGCAGATGGCGGCGGAGGAGATGGGCAGTGTCAGCGCCACGCCCACCAGGACAGACACGGCAATGCCCATCCAGAAGGGCTGGAGCCGAGTGGCGTTGTCAATGAGCAATCCGAAGGCTCCTGCGGCGGTGCCGATGGGGGGAGCGATCCACTTGGCCAGGGCTACGCCCACCAGAATCGTCACGCCGGGCGTGACGAGAATATCGATTTTCGTCTCCTTGCTGACGGCCTTGCCGCACTCGGCGGCAATGATGGCGATGATGAGCACTGCCAGCGGTCCGCCGGCACCGCCCTCTGCGTTGGCGGCCCAGCCCACGGCGGCCAGGGAGAAGAGTACCATGGGATCGGCCTTCAGGGCATAGCCGATGGCCACAGCCATGGCGGGGCCGGAGACGGCGGTGGCGTAAGTACCGATGTCTGTGAGGTAAGCAATGCCCAGCTGCTGGCCCAGGGTTTTGATGATGGTGCCGATGAGCAGAGAGCAAAACAGACCCTGGGCCATGGCGCCCAGGGCAGAGATGCCGTAGCGGGAGGCGGATATTTCAATGTTCTTGCGCTTGAGGAAGGCTTTGAGTTGTTCCATGGGAGACACCTGTTTCTTCTAAAGTGTTGTGGACAGGTGTCTTGACACCTGTCCACAACATGATACACACAAACCTGGTGCCTGTCAAGAATTTTTCACGCCTGGAGCAAAACACCCAGCTCCGCCAGGGAAGCACGGACACGCTGGAAGGCCTCCTCGTCCGGGCAGGAGAGGGTGTGCAGGTGAATGCCCTCCGTGAGATCTGAGAGGGGGCGGGCGTCGGACTGGGAGCAGCGGCGGAGGAATTCCGCCACTTCGTGGCGGTTGGAGAGCTGGAGGGGGCCGGTGAGCTGGCCGTAGACCGGGTGCTCCACCGTGACGTCCAGCACGGTGCAGCCCTGGTCCACCATGGCATTGAGTTCCGCTTCCATGCCGGCGGCGTCGTGGCGGCAGGCCACCTGCCGCACCAGGCCCGGAGGGGCGGGGAGGATCACATAGCCGCGGGGGGTGGCGGAGATCTCCGCTCCGGCGGCCCGGAGCAGGGCGATATCCCCCACGATGATCTGACGGCTGACGGAAAACTTGGCGGCCAGGGCGGCGGCGCTGATGGGGCCTGCGGCGTCGCGGAGCTGGTCTAAGATTGCCTGACGGCGGGTATCTGCATGCATAAAAAGCGCCTCCCTGCGGGTAGTCTTGACAGCAGTATAGCACGCCGGAGGAAAAAAGCAACGAAAAAGGAGCGCCCGCAGGCGCTCCTTTTGGATTTGGAAAAAACAGGGGATCAGCCGCCCAGATAGGCCTTCTTGATGACCGGGGAGGCCAGCAGCTCGGCACCGGTGCCGGTGGTAACCACTTTGCCGGTTTCCAGCACATAGCCCCGATCCGCCACGGACAGCGCCGCCTGGGCGTTCTGCTCCACCAGCAAAATGGTGGTGCCGGCCTTGTGGAGGTTCTGGATGATCGCAAAGATCTGCTCTACCAGAATGGGGGCCAGACCCATGGAAGGCTCATCCAGCATCAGCAGCTTGGGGCGGCTCATCAGGGCGCGGCCCATGGCCAGCATCTGCTGTTCGCCGCCGGAGAGGGTACCCGCCACCTGGCGGTAGCGCTCCTTCAGCCGGGGGAACTGGGCATAGACCTTCTCCAGGTCGGCATCCGCAGTCTTGCCGCTCTGGGTATAGGCGCCCATCTCCAGGTTCTCCTGGACGGTCATCTGCAAAAAGATACGCCGTCCCTCGGGAACCAGAGCCAGGCCCTTGGAGACGATCTTGTGGGCGGGAACCTTGGCCAGGTTCTCTCCCAGGAAGGTCACGGAGCCGGTCTTGCTGTGGAGCAGGCCGGAGATGGTGTTCAGGGTGGTGGACTTGCCGGCGCCGTTGGCGCCGATCAGGGTCACGATCTCGCCCTCCTGGACCTCAAAGGAGACGCCCTTGATGGCGTGGATGCTGCCGTAATAGACGTTGATGTCGTCTACCTTCAAAATGGGTTCCATGCTCACGCCTCCTTTTTCTTGCCCAGATATGCTTCGATCACGGCGGGGTTGGCCTGGATGTCCTCGGGAGTGCCCTTGGCAATGATCCGGCCGAAGTTGAGCACGCAGATGCCCTCGCAGATGTTCATCACCAGGTTCATGTCGTGCTCAATGAGCAGGATGGCGATTTGGAAGGTATCCCGGATCTTGCGGATGTTCTCCATAAGCTCGGCGGTTTCCGAGGGGTTCATGCCGGCGGCGGGCTCATCGAGCAGCAGCAGGGAGGGGTTGGTGGCCAGAGCCCGGACGATCTCCAGACGCCGCTGGGCGCCGTAGGGCAGGGAACCGGCCTTGACGCCTGCCAGATCCGCCATGTGGAAGATGGACAGCAGTTCCAGGGCCCGCTCATGGGCGGTCTTCTCTTCCTTCCAGTAGTTGGGCAGGCGGAAGATTCCGCTCCACATGTTATAGTGCATTTGGGTATCCATGCCAACCTTGACGTTGTCTTCCACGCTCAGGTTCTGGAACAGGCGGATATTCTGGAAGGTCCGGGCAATGCCCGCCCGGTTGACATGGGCGGTGTCCATGTCATGGGTATCATTGCCGTCAAGCAAAATGGTGCCGCGGGTGGGCTGATAGACCTTGGTCAGCAGGTTGAAAACGGTAGTCTTACCGGCACCGTTGGGACCGATGAGGCCCGCGATCTCGGTGCGGCCGATGGCCAGATTGAAGTCTTCCACGGCCTTGAGGCCGCCGAAGGTGATGCCCAGATTGATGCACTCCAGAATGGGGCGCTTGTCAATGTCCCGGTCCGGGATCATGTTGGGAGAGGGGACCGGAACCAGTTTGGTTTTGGCAGTCATGTCAGGCAGCCTCCTTTTCTCCGCGCTTGCCGGGCTTGAGCCGGGCCAGGAAGGATTTGAGGGTAGGATTGTTGGTGGCCAGCATCACCAGAATCAGCACGATGGCGTACACCAGCATCCGGTAGTCGGAAAATTCCCGCAGGGCCTCGGGCAGGATGGTCAGGGCCGCGGCGGCAATGATGGAGCCCAGCATGTTGCCCAGGCCGCCCAGCACCACGAATACCAGCACCAGGATGGAGGTGTTGAAGTCGAACTTGTTGGCCACAATGGTGGAGTAATTCATAGCGAACAGGGCGCCGGCGGAACCGGCCAGGGCGGCGGAGGTGACGAAGGCCATCATCTTGTACTTGGTGATGTTGAGGCCCACGCTCTCGGCGGCGATGCGGTTATCCCGGATAGCCATGATGGCCCGTCCGGCCCGGCTGTTCACCAGGTGGAACACCACGACCAGGGTGATCATCACCAGAATAAAGCCGGCGGTGAAGGTGGAGATCTTCTGGATGCCGCCGATGCCCATGGGACCGCCGATGATAAGGGTGCCGTTTTCGGAGAGGTCCGTGGTGTCGCTCAGGAGGCTGAAGTGGAAGCCGGACTCGTCCAGGCCCACATAGAGGTTATTGAAGATGCTCTTGATGATCTCGCCGAAAGCCAGGGTGACGATGGCCAGATAGTCGCCCTTGAGCCGCAGGACCGGAATGCCGATGAGGAAGCCGGCCAGGGCGGCGAAGAGGGCGGCCACCACCATGCTCACCGCCAGACGCAGCGGAGCGGAGGGAATGAGGTTCTGCAGCGAGACGGCGGCGGTGACGCCGGTGAAGGCGCCTACGCTCATAAAGCCCGCGTGGCCCAGAGACAGCTCGCCCAGCACACCCACGGTGAGGTTCAGGGACACGGCCATGACCACATAGGCGCAGATGGGCACCAGCATACCCTTGAGGGAAGAAGAGATGGAACCGGTGGAGGACATCACCTGCAAAATGACGTAGGCAATGATGACCAGCAGGTAGGTGATATAGTTCCAGCGGTTGGTTTTGCTGAGCGTGTTCAACTTGTTTGCCATGATCCACACCTCACACTTTCTCGCGGATCTGCTTGCCCAGCAGGCCCGCAGGCTTGACCAGCAGCACCACGATCAGCACGGCGAACACGATGGCGTCGGAAAGCTGGGTGGAGATGTAGGCCTTGGCGAAAATTTCAATGATGCCCAGCAGCAGTCCGCCCAGCAGAGCGCCGGGGATGGAGCCGATGCCGCCGAAGACGGCGGCGGTGAAGGCCTTGATGCCGGGCATGGAGCCGGTGGTGGGAACCAGGGTGGGATAGGCGGAGCACAGCAGCACACCGGCGATGGCAGCCAGGCCGGAGCCGATGGCGAAGGTCATGGAGATGGTGGCGTTGACGTTGATGCCCATGAGCTGCGCCGCACCCTTGTCCTCGGAGCAGGCCCGCATGGCTTTGCCCAGGCGGGTTTTGCTGGTGAACCACAGCAGAGCCAGCATGATGACAATGCAGATGGCAATGGTGGCGATGGTGACGAAGCTCACCTTGAGCTGACCGCCGAAGAGGTCAATGCTGCTTTGCACCACGGGGTTTCCGGCCTCGTCGGTGGTGTTGATGACGAAGGCATTGGGGAACACCTTGGGGTTGGAGGACCACAGCAGCAAAGCGGCGTTCTGGAGGAAGTAGCTCACACCGATGGCGGTGATCAGCACTGCCAGAGAGGGCGCGGAGCGCAGCGGCTTATACGCCAGCCGCTCGACAACAATACCCAGCACCGTACAAACCAGCATGGCCAAAATCACGCCCACCAGGGGGGTCAGAGAATAGCGGGAGACGGCATAGAAGCAGATGTACGCGCCCACCATGATGACGTCGCCGTGGGCGAAGTTGAGCATCTTGGCAATGCCGTAGACCATGGTATAGCCCAGGGCGATGATGGCGTAGATACTGCCCAGACTGATCCCGCTGATGAGATAGTTCAGGAAGGTCATAGTTGGATACACCCCTTGTCTTGTTGTTTCGAGGGAAACGATACGTCCGGTGCGTATCCGGAAACGCCCGGAAAGGCGGACGGCTTCCGGATACGCGCCGTAAATCCGAAAGCCCGGCGGCGCCGGAGCGGCTGAAAGCCGCTCCGGCAGAACCGGGATGCAGGAATGGATTAGTCGAGGCCGACGTAAGCGCCGTTCTCGATGACCATGCCCTTGGGGCTCTTGCTGACGGCGCCGGTGGCGTCCCAGGTCATGTTCTCACCGGTCAGGCCGTTGAAGGTCATGGAGGTGAACTGCTGGATCATCAGGTCGCACAGCTCTTCCGCGCTCATGTCGGGCGTGGCACCGGCGGCTTCGAGAGCCTGCTTGTAAGCGTAGACGCAGTCATAGGCGTCGGCGGCGAACTGGTTGGGAGTCTCGCCGTAACGCTCCTGATACTCGGTGACAAAGGCCACGGTCTTGTCGTCGGTAGCATCGGCGTTGAAGGGGGTCAGCAGCATGACACCCTCGGCCAGGGCGGGATCAAAGCCCTCCATGGTCAAAATGCCGTCCATGCCGTCCACGCCGAACCACTTGGGCGCATAGCCCTTGGCGCTGGCCTGAGAGAGGATCAGGGAAGCGGGCTGATAGTACATGGGCAGGAACACCAGGTCGGCGCCGTTGTTCTGGGCGTCGGTGAGCTGGACGGAGAAGTCGGTGTCGTTGCCGTCGGCAAAGGTGGTGTCGGAGACGATCTCCAGACCCAGAGCGGCGGCCTCGTCCACGAAGGTGTCGTGGATGCCCTTGGAGTACACGTCATCGTTCTTCCAGATGATGGCGATCTTGCTGCCCAGGCCCTTTTCAGAAATGTACTGGGCGGAGGCGGAACCCTGGTTGGGGTCCATGAAGCACATCTGGAACATGTTGTCCTTACCCTCGGTGGTAGCGGTGGAGGAAGCGGAGGGGGTCAGGGCGAAGATGCGGTCGGCATAGGTCTCAGCGGCAGTGGCCTCGCAGGGCTTGGAGGTCACGGAGCCCAGGGAGATCTGCATGCCCCAGTCCTTAAGGATGTTGTAGGCGTTGACGGCCTTCTCGGCGTCGTGCTGGTCATCCTCATAGCGCAGGTCGAACTGGATCGCGCCGCCTTCGGCGTTGATCTCGTCCACGGCGATCTGGGCGCCGCGGTAGGCTGCGTTGCCGTAGATAGCAGCGCCGCCGGTCAGGGGGCCGGTGCCGCCCAGCTTGAAGGCGGTGCCTTCGGCGGGAGCTTCGGAAGCGGTGTTGTCGGCGGTATCGCCGGAGGTGTCGCCGGTGGACTCCTCCTGGCCGCCGCAGGCTGCCAGACCAAGCACCATGGCCATGGCCAGCATCAGGCTGAGGAACTTCTTTTTCATCGTGAGTCTCTCCTTTTTGCTAAAAGAATAATTATACAAAAAAGCGGCCCCGCCACAGGAGCGGAGCCGCTTTGCTGTATCACAGTCAAGCGCGCGTTCGCATCTTGGGCGTGTTTCCAAACAGGCAAATCTGGCAGCCTGCCAGTACTACCAGCAGAACCAGTACATTGCGCAAAATTACCAGATTTCCCGCGCAAATCAGGGAAATAAAGAGAATGGACGCCATCAAAATGGCGTCCAGAATCATAGCGATATTGGAAGAAGCGTCCATAGAGGCGCAACGGGGGCAGGAGAAAGCGGCGTCCGCAGTATGAGCAGACGCATGAGACGTATACATAGCATGCATCTTACTGGCGAACATATACACCGCTCCTTTCTGCTTTCTATGAATTGCTTATTATTTTAGCGGACCAAAGTGTCAAAGTCAATGGGCGTTTTGACGGGAAGTGCCCAGCGGATTTTGTCCAAAATGGGCAAAAACACGGAATTGGCCAGGTCAGTGGCTGCGACCGCAGTGGCGGGAGCAGTTTGCGCAGCTGCCGCCGCAGCTTCCGGAGCAGCCGCCGCCCCGGAAGCAGGAGCGCAGGGCCAGGATCAGCCACACCCCGACTCCCGTCAGAATCAAAATTTCCAGCATGGCGGCCTCCTTATCCCAGCAGCAAAGCCGCATGGTAAACCAGGAAGGCCACCACCCAGGCGATGAGGCACTGACTCACAGATACGCCGAACGCCTTCCAGCCCGAGCGCAGCTCCCGCTTGACGGCGGAGATCGCGGCTACGCAGGGGGTGTAGAGCAGGGTAAAGGCCAGGAAGCTGGCCGCCGTGACGGGGGTGAAGAGGGAGGCCAGGGCGGCAGCGGAGACATCGGCGCCCGCACCGGTGAGAATCCCCAGCGTGGAGATCACGGATTCCTTGGCGATGAAGCCGGTAATCAGGGCCGTGGACACCCGCCAGTCTCCGAAGCCCAGGGGGGCGAACAGCGGCGCCAGTACGGCACCCACGCTGGCCAGGAGACTCTCAGCGCTGTCGGTGACCAGGTTGAGCCGGGTATCAAAGGTCTGGAGGAACCAGACGATGATGGTGGCCACAAAGATGATGGTGAAGGCACGGGTCAGGAAGTCCTTGGCCTTATCCCAGCACAGCTGTCCCACGCTCTTGGCGGAGGGGAAGCGGTAGTTGGGCAGCTCCATGACAAAGGGGACGGGGTTGCCCCGGAAGGCGGTGGCCCCCAGGACCTTTGCTGCCACGATACCGACCAGAATGCCGGTGAGGTACAGTGCAATCATGACTAGGGCGGCATGGCGGGGGAAAAAGGCCCGGGCAAAGACCGTGTAGATGGGGATCTTAGCCGAGCAGCTCATGAAGGGAGTGAGCAGAATCGTCATCCGCCGGTCCCGCTCCGAGGCCAGGGTCCGGGTGGACATGATGGCGGGAACGGAGCAGCCGAAGCCGATGAGCATGGGCACAATGCTCCGGCCGGACAGGCCGATCTTGCGCAGCAGCTGGTCCATGACGAAGGCCACCCGGGCCATGTAACCCGTGTCCTCCAGAATGGAGAGGAAGAAAAAGAGAACGACGATCAGCGGCAGGAAGCTCAGCACACTGCCCACGCCGGCAAAAATACCGTCAATGACCAGGCTGTGGACCACGGGGTTGAGGCCGTAGGCAGTCAGACCGGCATCCACAGCGGCGGTGAGGGCGTCGATTCCGGCGGCCAGCAGGTCGGAGAGGAACGCGCCGATGACATTGAAGGTCAAAAAGAAGATCGCCAGCATGATGCCGAAGAAGATGGGCAGGGCCAGATACCGGTTGGTGACCACCCGGTCAATGGCTTCGCTGCGCTGCCGCTCCCGGGATTCATGGCACTTGACCACGGTGGTGCGGCATACGGACTCAATGAAGTTGTAGCGCATGTCGGCCAGGGCGGCATTGCGGTCCATGCCGCAGTCGGTTTCCATCTCCTGGACGCTGTGTTCGATGAGCTCCAGCTCATTTTGGTCCAGCTCCAGCCGTTCCCGGATGTCCGGATCGTTTTCAATGAGCTTGGTGGCGGCAAAACGAACCGGAATGCCGGAAGCCTCGGCGTGATCTTCGATCTGATGGACCACGGCGTGAATGCACCGGTGGACGGGGCCGGGGGAACAGAAATCGTACACCGCCGGATAGGTCCGGGATTTGGCGGTAGCCACGGCGATGCGGATGAGCTCATCCACGCCCTGGTTTTTCACGGCGGAGATGGGGACCACCGGAATGCCCAGAGCCTTGGACATGCCCTTGACATCGATGGTGCCGCCGCCGCTGGTGACCTCGTCCATCATGTTCAGGGCCAGCACCATGGGAATGCGCATTTCCATGAGCTGCAGCGTCAGATAGAGGTTGCGCTCGATGTTGGTTGCGTCGACAATGTTGATGATGCCGTCGGGCTTCTGGTTCAAAATGAAGTCCCGGGTGACAATTTCCTCCGGCGTGTAAGGCCGGATGGAGTAGATACCCGGCAGATCCACCACCGTGCAGTCCTTCTGGCCCCGGACGGTACCGGACTTCTGATCCACGGTGACGCCGGGGAAGTTGCCCACGTGCTGGTTGGAGCCGGTGAGCTGATTGAATAAAGTGGTTTTGCCGCAGTTTTGGTTGCCGGCCAGAGCGAAGATCATTTTGCCCGCACCTCCACTTCGATGTTTCGGGCATCCTCCTTGCGCAGGGACAGGGCGTAGCCCCGGACCCGCAGCTCAATGGGGTCTCCCAGAGGGGCCACCTTCTCCACCCGTACCGTGGTCTTGGGAATCAGGCCCATATCCAATAGCCGGCAGCGCAGAGCGCCCTCACCGCCCACAGCGGTGATGACGGCGTCCTGGCCCAGCGGAAGTTTGTCCAATGTCATGGGAATTCCTCCTTCAAAAGTTAGCATATTCTAACTTCTCAAAGTGTACCATGGCCGCCCGTCGGCGTCAAATGGAAAAGAGCCAAAAAAGTGTACAGACTTTTTCTGACAAATTGTGAATGTCAGCAAAAGACGGGGGGTGCGGCGGCAAAAGCACCTTGCCGGGACCGGGAGAGCATGCTATACTCGGCAGTGAGGTGAGTACAATGCTGACATTCAATCATTTTAATTTCAATGTGGCGGATCTGGACAAGTCCCTGCAATTCTACAAGGATGCCCTGGACCTGGAGCCGGTGGGCCGGAAGGATGCCCCGGACGGCCGGTTCACCATTGTCTATCTGGGAGACGGCAAGACGGATTTCCGCCTGGAGCTGACCTGGCTGCGGGACCATCCCCAGAAGTACGACCTGGGAGAGTGCGAGTTCCATCTGGCCCTGCGGGCGGACGATTATGAGGCGGCCCACCAGCGCCATGCCCAGATGGGGTGCATCTGCTTTGAAAATCCGGAGATGGGGATTTACTTCATCACGGACCCCGACGGTTACTGGATTGAGATCATTCCCACCCGGTGACTTCTGCTCCGGAGTCCCGCTGTTTCGAAAGGAACGCCGGGGCGACCTGGCAGCAGTCCGCGATTGCAAAGAAACACCGTGCGGTTGGCCTTAGGCCTGCCGCACGGTGTTTTTCTTTGGGATGAGCGTTCCCCAAACGCCGGGAAGCGTCTGGCTCCGGCGCTGTTGGAGTCTTGAAGCGCGGAGGGGCAAAAGAGGCTTACCACACCACGGTGGCGAAGTAGTCCTCCAGGGTCTCCGCCCGGCGGATCAGCTCCACAGAGCCGCCGGTCTTGAGCAGCAGCTCGGCGGAGCGGAGCTTGCCGTTGTAGTTGTAGCCCATGGCGTGACCGTGGGCGCCGGTATCGTGGATCACCAGCAGATCGCCGATGTCGATCTTGGGCAGCATCCGGTCCACGGCGAACTTGTCGTTGTTTTCGCACAGGCCGCCCACCACGTCGTATTTGTGGTCACAGGGAGCGTTTTCCTTGCCCATGACGGTGATGTGATGGTAGGCGCCGTACATAGCCGGGCGCATCAGGTTGCAGGCGCAGGCATCCACGCCGATATACTCCTTGTAGATGTGCTTTTCGTGGGTGACCCGGGTGACCAGATGGCCGTAGGGGGCCAGCATGAAGCGGCCCAGCTCGGTGTAGAGGGCCACATCGTCCATCCCGGCGGGGACCAGGATCTCCTCATAAGCCCGGCGCACGCCCTCGCCGATGACGGCAATGTCGTTGGCGCTCTGGTCGGGGCGGTAGGGCACGCCGATGCCGCCGGAGAGGTTGATGAAGCTGATATGGACTCCGGTTTCAGCGTGAAGCTCCACCGCCAGCTGGAACAAAATCCGGGCCAGGGCGGGATAGTACTCGTGGGACAGGGTGTTGGAGGCCAGGAAGGCGTGGATGCCGAAGTGCTTGGCACCCAGCTCCGCCAGGCGGGTGAAGGCCTGGGCAATCTGGGGGCGGGTCATGCCGTACTTGGCGTCGCCGGGGTTGTCCATGACCTGGAAGCCCTCCCGGGTCTGAGCCAGGGTGAACACACCGCCGGGATTGTAGCGGCAGCAGACGGTCTCGGGCACCGTGCCGATGGACTGGGCCAGATAGTCCACCAGGGTCAGGTCGTCCAGGTTGATGATGGCGCCCAGCTGATGGGCCAGCTGGAATTCCTCGGCGGGCGTGTTGTTGGAGGAGAACATGATGTTCTCGCCGGTGACGCCGCAGCGCTGGGCCATGGTCAGCTCCGCCAGGGAGGAGCAGTCGCAGCCGCAGCCCTCCTCCTTGAGAAGCTTCAAAATGGCCGGGGTGGGGGTGGCCTTGACGGCGAAGTACTCCCGGTAGCCGGGATTCCAGGAGAAGGCCTGCCGCAGGCGGCGGGCGTTTTCCCGGATGCCTGCTTCATCGTAGATATGGAACGGAGTGGGGTACTGGGCGGCAATGGCCTCCAGCTGATCCCGGGTGACAAATGGTGTTTTCATAAGGTGACTTCAAATCCTTCCTCTTGCGTGGGCCGGGGGAGCGCCCGCATTTGGGTCCTATTGTACGAGGACTTTGCCTTGGCGTCAAGAAACTTTGCCGCAAAAAGGGGAAAAGAGGGAAAAATTCCCGGTCCTGCGGGGCGGCGGAAGGGGACTTGGAAGGATGGCGGGGATGTGGTATACTGCCTTTTGAGGTGATGGCATGGCTTCCAACTGTGAAGAGTGCGTCCACTACGATTATGACGATGAGATGGACGTGTGGTACTGTACCATGGATCTGGATGAAGACGAAATGGAGCGTTTTTTGCGCTCTGCCAATGATGCGTGTCCCTTTTACCGGCGGGGGGACGACTACGCCACCGCCCGCCGTCAGTGAGGAGGAACCATGGAACTGGTAGATCTGTACGATGAAAACCGCGTGCCTCTGGGCCGCACGGCGGAGCGCTACGGGAAAAAGGGGCCCGGGGAGTACCGGGTGGTGGTCCACGTGTGCGTATTCGACCACCAGGGTCGTCTGCTGATCCAACAGCGGACGCCGGAGAAGATTCTCTGGCCGGACCGGTGGGATGTGTCCATCGGCGGCGGGGTGGATGCCGGGGAGACCAGCCGTCAGGCCGCGGAGCGGGAGTTCCGGGAGGAATTGGGATATCCCCTGGACCTTGCGGGAAGCCGGCCCTTTGTGACGGTGAACTTTCCCGCCGGTTTTGATGATTTTTACATCGCGGTCCGGGACCTGGACCTGGGGGAGCTGACGCTCCAGAAGGAGGAGGTCCGGGCAGTCCGCTGGGCCACTCGGGAGGAAGTGCTTGCCCTGGTGGAGAGCGGGGCTTTCATTCCGTATCCCAAGAGCTTTGTGGAATACCTTTTCGACACCCGGGAGACCTTCGGGTTTCCCGGAAAGTAATCTGCCCGCACACAGGCAAAACAGCGCGCGGACGTCCATTTGGGCGTCCGCGCGCTGTGCTGCTGGGGATGGAGGAGCGTTCTGCGTCCCCGGCGGAGGAAAATGGTACCGGGACCCTATGTACCAAGGTGAGCGGTGTCAGGCTCCGGCGGCGTCGGAACAGGCGGCCAGGCGCATGACGGACACCTCGTAGGCGGTGCGCTCCTGGGTGCCGGCATCGGTGACTTTCTGGTAGATCCGGCTCTGAATCCGTCCCTCCAGGGACAGCGGATCGCCGACCCGCAGGCGGCTGACCTGGGCGGCCAGCTGGCCCCAGGCAATAACGGGCAGATAATCCGCCCGGCCGTAGCGGCGGGGAACGGCCAGCATCACATCGCAGATGCTTCGGCCCAGAGGCGTGCGGCGAAAAATGGGAGCCTTGCACAAGGAGCCGGAGAGGGCAATGTGGTTGCACAGTTCCCCGGTCCCCGGAGTGAGCGTTTGCGCGTAAACCGTCAGCACCAGGCGGCTGCCCACACCGCTGCGGTTATTGAACGAGCGCAGCTGGCCCTGAACCCGCAGCGCCTGATTTTGAACCTGAGGGAGAAGGGCTTCCGGCAGCAGTACCGGCAAGGTGTCCGGCGTGCCGGAGAGGCGGGGAACCTGTAAGAAAAAGCGGTAGAATTGGGTGCCGTGATTTTCGTGAGACCATTCCGGCTGGGAGGAGGGAATTCCTTCCAGCAGAACATCGTTGCGGAACTGAGTTGTCATGTCGTCCACCTCTCGGTTGTGATGTCCCATCCTATGAGGTGTCCGGCGGGGATAGACCACTTGTAACAAAGCCAGATGTATTTTATAATGGGCACGGAATAAGATACACAGGGAAAGGAGGAGCCCGTCAGAGCGGAAAAGACCTGGCGGTGCAGGAGAAAGACCATGGCAAACTTACTGGATTATCTGGACTGGCGGGGGGATCTGACGCTGAAGCAGTCTCCTTTCAATGAAGTGGACAATCTGATTTTGGCGGAGTTGGCCGTTGTGGATTTCAACGGGATTGTGCCGGGACCTAGAGAAGGACCGGCGGTCGTGCTGGAGGAGGCGGCGGAGCGGTATCTGGAGCGGTTTCCGGCAGGAGAAAAGATCGATATGGGAGTGCTGGTACCCGATGAGATTCCGGATATGGTGCGCAAGATGGCGCGGCTGCCCCGGTTCCGGAGCATGCGCCTGGGGTGCTTTGCCGACCGCCTGGATGCGGACAATGCCCAGCAATTCGCGGCCCTGACGGTGGAGACCGGGGACGGAGCGGTGTACTGTTCCTTCCGGGGTACGGATGACACCCTGGCCGGGTGGAAAGAGGACTTTCACATGGCCTATGTCTCTCAGATCCCGGCCCAGAAGCTGGCGGTGGAGTACTTGGAGACGGTGGCCCGTCAGTATCCCCGCAGGAAGCTGCGGCTGGGAGGCCATTCCAAGGGCGGGAATCTGGCGGTATGGTCCGGGGTGTTCTGCCGGCCTGCCGTGCAGAAGCGGATTCAGGCGGTGTGGTCCAATGACGGCCCCGGGTTTCACGACGACATTCTGGTGCTGCCCCAATACCGCCGCCTGGCGGACCGGATTACCACCATTGTTCCCAAGAGCTCTGTGGTGGGGATGCTGCTTGAGCACGGGGAGGACTATGTGGTGGTAGACAGCCGGGAGCAGGGGCTCATGCAGCACGATGGCTTTTCCTGGCAGGTACTGGGAACAGAATTTGTGCACCTGCGGGAGATCACCCCGCAGGGACGGCGGACCGACCTGGCCCTGCGGACCTGGCTGAAGGAACTGTCGCCGGAGCAGAGGGAGCGGTTTGTAGAGGGATTGTTTCAGGTGCTCACGGCCTCCGGTGCGTCCACGCTGACGGATCTGAAGGAGGACGGGTTCAAATCGGCGGGAGCCATGGTGCGGGCCATGAAGGATTTGGATAAGGAGACCCGGGATGCCCTCATCGACGCGGTGGGGCTGCTGATGCGCAGCAATGTCAAAGTGCTGCTGGAGGACTGGCAGCAGGAGAGCCAGAAAAAACGCCGGGAACAGAAAAAGAAAGAGGACGGCTGAATCCGTCCTCCTGAAAAAGACCAGGACGGTTTTGGCCGTCCTGGTCTTTTTGTCAGCGCTGGTATTCAAATTCAAAGTCGTACATGGAGACGGTGTCGCCGTCCTGAATGCCCATGTCCTCCAGCTGTTGGAACAGACCGGACTCCCGCAACGTCTTGTCGAAGTACATCCGGCTTTCGTAATCGCTGAAGTTGATGTTGCCCATGAGGCGCTGGAGCCAGGGGCCCTCCACCAGCCAGGTGCCGTCGTCGGCGCGCTGGATGTCCAGGGGAGCGGAGGTGTCCACCGCGGCGGGGCGGGGAACGTACTCCGGCTCGTACACCGTGACCGGAGGCAGGACGGAGAGCATCTGCGCCACTTTCCCCACCAGCTCCCGGGTGCCCTGGTGGGCGGCGGCGGAGATCTCGACCAGGGTGTAGCCCTGGGCTTCCACATGCTCCCGCAGCCGGGTGATGGCATCGGGATCTTCGCAGATATCGCACTTGTTGGCGGCTACAATCTGGGGCCGCTGCGCCAGATCCGGGCTGTACTGGCGCAGCTCCTCATTGATGGCGTCGAAGTCGGCGATGGGGTCCCGGCCCTCGCTGCCGGATACGTCCACCACGTGGACCAGCAGGCGGCAGCGGTCAATGTGGCGCAGGAAGTCGTGGCCCAGGCCGGCGCCCTCGCTGGCACCCTCAATGATGCCGGGGATATCTGCCATAACGAATGACGAACCCTCGCCCATTGACACCACGCCCAAAACAGGGGTAATTGTGGTGAAGTGATAATTTGCAATAAGCGGCTTTGCCTGCGAAACAACGGAAACAAGCGTACTTTTGCCCACATTAGGAAATCCAACAAGTCCGACATCGGCAAGGAGTTTTAACTCGAGAGTAACATTAAACTCTTCTCCCGGCAAACCCGGCTTTGCAAAACGAGGAACCTGGCGAACAGGAGTAGCAAAGTGGGGATTGCCCCAGCCGCCCTTACCGCCTTTTGCCACAACATATGGCTCGGCAGACGATACATCCGCCAAAACTCTGCCTGTTTCTTCTTCCTTAACAAGAGTGCC
>ENA-UEYL01001271-UEYL01001271.1-human-gut-metagenome-genome-assembly--contig:-NODE-1271-length-22396-cov-16.609974_pt1 | contig 22396 bp, 22 predicted proteins | sample MGYA00242941_ERZ507946 | MGnify/ENA primary metagenome ERZ507946 (study PRJEB26167, sample SAMN06115482) | human gut metagenome | host: Homo sapiens | place: China:Guizhou | collected 2015-03-11...
TTCAATACCCGTCCCGAACCGTAGAGAGTAGCCATCTGACAGGTTTTCTCTTCCAGCGTCATTTGCGAAAGCAAATCCGCGATGCGGGCTTCGATAGGAGCGGAGGGATCTTCGTATACATCCTTTATACCGTTTTTATTGAAGTCGATCCAGGTCTTTTTGTATATGTCCTTTGAGTTGTTGCCGGATTTGTTATCAGTAGGTTTGTTGTTTGCCGAGATACTTTCGGAGTAGATACTTCCGGCAGATACTAACAGGGCGAGACATAGCAGTTTCTTCATAATCTATTTTTTTGCAAGAGTACTTATCTATTTTATTTTTTTTGCAAAGTTACTACAAAAAAGTGAAATGCGGAAAGATATAGTGATAGAATTGAGTTACAAGGGTTTTAGTTAAAGTGGCGATAATTCGTGAAGCCATTACAATCCTTGCCGAAGCCAAATCTTGACGCCGCAACGTTACTTGTTCGTAACCATGTCCGAAAATGCGACAAACGGGTACGAATGGCGAAACAAGACACTATGTTATAGTGAGTTACCCACAACTCACGTAACAAATACGGTTACGGAAAAAAGATTGCGCCGTTCCTCCCCGTTTTGCGTACCGACACCGGACTCTTCACCAACTAATTTTGAAATCCAAAAATTAAGAACGATGAAGAGTACATTTTCAGTAATCTACTACCTCAAGCGTCAGGTAGTGAAAAAGGACGGGACGGTTCCCGTCATGGGACGCATCACGGTGGACGGCAGCCAGACGCAGTTCAGTTGCAAGTTGAGTGTCGATCCGAAGCTGTGGGACACCAAAGGGGGACGTGTCACGGGCAGAAGCGCGGCGGCACTCGAAACGAACCGTATGCTTGACAAGATGCGGGTGCGCATCAACAGACACTATCAGGAAATCATGGAGCGTGACAACTTCGTCACGGCGGAGAAGGTAAAGAACGCCTTTCTCGGACTGGAACACCGCTACCACACGCTGATGCAGGTGTTCCGTCGGCACAACGAGAACTATGAGAAACAGGTGGAAGCAGGCATGAAAGCAAAAGGTACACTGGAAAAGTACCGTGTCGTTTACAAGCACCTGCAAGAGTTCCTCGACATCCGCTACCATGTGAAGGACATCGCCCTAAAAGAGCTTACTCCCGCTTTCATCTCCGACTTCGAGATGTTCCTGCGCACGGACAAGCACTGCTGCACCAATACCGTGTGGCTGTACGTCTGCCCGCTACGGACAATGGTGTTCATCGCCATCAACAACGAGTGGCTGACACGCGACCCGTTCCGCGAGTATGAAATCAAGAAGGAGGAAACGACACGCAGTTTCCTGACCAAAGACGAAATACGCCTGCTGATGGAGGGGAAACTGAAAAACGCCAAACAGGAACTGTACCGCGACCTCTACCTGTTCTGTGCGTTCACCGGATTGTCGTTCGCGGATATGCGCAACCTCACGGAAGAGAATATCCGTACCTATTTCGACGAACACGAGTGGATAAACATCAACCGCAAGAAAACGGGCGTGGTGTCCAACATCCGCCTGCTTGACATCGCCAACCGCATAATCGGCAAATACCGTGGGCTATGCGAGAACGGCAGGATATTCCCCGTTCCGCATTATAACACGTGCCTTGCCGGTATCCGTGCCGTCGCCAAGCGTTGCGGCATCACCAAGCATATCACGTGGCATCAAAGCCGCCACACGGCAGCCACGACAGTTTTCCTTTCCAACGGCGTACCCATCGAAACGGTCAGCTCCATGCTTGGACACAAGAGCATAAAGACGACGCAGATTTACGCGAAGATAACCAAAGAAAAACTCAATCAGGATATGGAAAACCTTGCCGCAAGGTTAAACAACGTCGAGGAATTTGCAGGTTGCACCATCTAAAAAAGAGGAGCCATGAAACGTGACATAATCATCATAGAGGACAAGGCGGTCAGCGTAACCGGTAACGATGTGTGGATGACCGCCACCGAAATAGCCGGACTGTTCCATACGACCGTCCCGGCAGTGAACGCCGTCATCAAAGCCGTCCGCAAGTCTGACGTGCTGAACGACTACAAGGTGTGCCGCTACATGCAGCTTGAAAACGGGCTGTACGCGGACGTGTACGCGCCTGAAATCATTATTCTGATTGCTTTTCGGCTGAACACCTACAACACCTACCTGTTCCGCATGTGGCTGGTAGGAAAGGTTCTCTCACAAGAGAAGCGGCAAACATACGTGATGTTTATACAGAACGGAAAAACTGCGTACTGTTGAAGATATCAAATGAAAATTATACGAAAGAATTTCTATATGGATCCTTATCTAAATAGCCATATCATATCTCAAAAAATATAGAGGTAATAATATGGCTATTATTTAATTCTTTTGATTTGTCGTTATGCAACGAATTCCGTTCATAAAATGTTTTAATATATATTTGTCAAATGAATGGAGATTAGGTATTTTTTGTTCAAGGTATTCAATTCCTATCGTGTTAAATTCCTGTATAACGATTGTAATCTCTTTAGAATCGTCTTCAAGATTTATAAGACCTGCATTTTGTATCTTTTTACTAATCATCCTCGGTAATCCGTATTCTTCAAGTTGAAATACAATTTTAGGTAAAAAGGCATTTGATGCTTTATATACAAAATTGGCGATATTTGAGGAATTAGGATAAAGTTCTTGACGTATAATATTAATTACCGCAATAATAGATGAGAGATTAAAGGATACATATCTTTCAAATGTAAATATATCCTCATATGTAATACCATAATCTTTTACTGTGTTATATAGCTCTTTTATAGTCATTTTCCATCCATTACTACATGCACATGCATAATACCGTAAATGTCCTTTTCGATGATATTCCAAAATTTCTATGATATCTCCTAAAGCATCCCTCCATTCCCATGTATTATTGTTTTGTAAAGCATCGCAATTTGTTGGCCAATTGGAATCAGTTTTCAATTTTTCCGCAATTATCTTTAACATTGATGGTTTACAACTTCTGATTTGTGGTATTCTTTCAATTCTATGCCAAATATCCGTTCCAAGAAGTTCTATCATTTCATCTTGATATCGTTGAATTTTTACATATTGTTCATTATTCAATTTTATACCGGGGTCATTTCCATCAAGTTTTTTTACTACATCATCAGGAAACTCTAATCTCAATTTAGTATTTTCTTGACTTGGTGGCTCTTCAAGCATATAGACACGACCTACAAAATAACGAAACATTCTGCCTGCGCGTCCAATGATGTTGCGAAAGGTAAAATAATCAATCTTATGAGCCCCGTTCTTATTTGACCATAAAACGACACTCTCTGCTTGAGTATTTACTCCTTCAATTATAGACGAGGTCGATACCAAATAATCTAACCCATTCTGTTCTTCAAATAGTTTTATTTGAATTTGACTAAGAGAACGATGTAGCTGACCATTATGAATACCAATACCATGTTTGACTAAATCTTTAAGAATATACTTTTCTCCATAATTGCATTCCAGCCAATCAGAAAAATTAGCAAGCAGTTCAGAGTCTTTATTATATAAATTTCTGTTAAGAATTGTTGTTACTTCTTCAATTCCCTTATATGTGCCGGTATATATCAAAGCTTTACCTATACCTGTATTTATTAATTCAATAAGTTTACGTGTCTTAAAACTCTGTTTATCTTCATTCTTTGGTCTGCTTTTATATAACCGCCATGCATGCGTTACAACGGTCTTAAAATCCATACGCAGAAATGTCATCCCTTCAGTGAATACATTTTCTTCTATTTCATGGATATTTGGGGCAAGATAATATCTTTGTTTAGCTTTCTTTCCGAGTTCTACCATTGAACTGAGTAAAGTGGAGCTTCTTTCAAGATCAAAATTTGTACTTGCCTTATAAAACTCATCAACGATTAGAATATCAATTGAAGGAAGTTTATCTATATAGGCAAAAGCTCTTTCTTGCGGAAATACCAATATGTTTTTCTCCGCAAGTTCTACATCTGTTGTTGTAATTATTTTATATTGATGAGAGAATTTTCGGCAAATTCGTCTTCTTGTTTCATCTGCAAGAGCAACCGTAGGTACTAATATTACAACATTAATTGGTTGTTTAATCGCAATAAATGCATCAATAACAAAACTTTTACCAAAACTTGTAGGAGCACTCACCGCAACGCTTTTCCCTTCTAATAACTTCTTTAATACCTGTGATTGAGCAGTATGTAAGACACAAGGTTTTCTTTCTCCAATATTAACTTTAAAAACTTCACATACAAACCGATCTTCCCAAGATGCAGTATATGTATCAATATACGGTAAAAGCCCCACTTCACGAATAAGATGGTTGACTAATTCCATATATGAATTATTGTTAGTACCATTAATCTCATGAAGTAATGTAATTACTTTGGATCTTGCATTACTTATATCACCAGCATTTAGAACATTACTTATATCTAAACATGTATTATATATATCATTCGTCTGCATCATTTTTGAGATTTTTTGCTTGTGAAATAAACCAGTTTACTATTTTTGTTTTATCAGGAACAGGAAAAAGAATCAAATGAAAGTTTATTTCCGAATACTTATGAACAGAACTAAGCTTGTTGATCTGCTTCTTAAAAAACGAATGAGCACGATCTCTATGAAAAGAAATAATACTATTTTTATACTCATCACTCATTTCAGTAGTACTTGCTGTTATCTGGCATTCATGTAATAAAAGAATAGGTATATGTAGTTTGGGTTTTATTTCGTCAATGGAAGTATTCTCATCGAAACATTCTTTTATCTTTTTAAGTAATGTTTGGTTTTCAATTTGTTTATCAAGTTCATTGAGATTGGTCATTATTCCGCATTCCCTTTTCATAATAGGTTTGCGCAACATTTGTTCAACAGAATTTATTGGTTCGTATAATCGCGCATCCTCAAGAGAATTATAAAATTTAGCTTCTCCTAACCAAAGTTGAAAGCCTCCATTTGGGTCAATTACAATGTGTACAGAATCAGAGCCCTTTGCATTATCATTATCATTCTGTTTATAAAAAATTTTAGGTATTGCAGATAAGGCTTTATAATGGTTCTTCATTATGCCATATAGAATAATTTCCGCTATTTCACTTCCCTTTCCATTCTGCTCTTTGTCAACAAGTCGTAAATGTTTGGCAGCCTCAATAAGCCTACCGTAATCATTATCTATTAATTTCTCTCGTTCTTGTGCAGACAAAGCTGTTTCTGCAATATTACTGAAAACAAATTCTTTGAATTGACGATATCTCCAACTGCCATCTTCAAAGCCATTAGCAACTGATAATAACCTGTCATTATGATCTGGATTTATTTCTTGCTTTTTTGTATTAAAATTAACAAAACAATCATCAACTAATATATCAAAATTCCAAATTTTATTGCTCATACACTTTATTTACATGCTTAAAAATGGTGAAACATCTATATTCCTTTAGATACTATTTTTTTGTATGACAAATAAGTTCATGAACATCAACATCAAGCAAATTTGCAATACGAACAAATGTGTACAAATCAGGTTGAGAATGATTATTACACCATTTAGATACTGTTGCAGGATCTTTCTGTAATTGTTTTGCCAACCATTTGCTCATAACTCCTTTTTCTGATAGTACATTTTTAATGTTGTTTAAAATTGCCATTACAATTAATTTTTAGATTGCGTTAAATGCAAAGTTACAACTTTTTATTAACTATATGAATTTCTAACGATAGAAATTGGTTGGATCAATCAAAAAACTGGTTTTAAGGTCATTAAAACACCCAAGTATATAAAAAGTAAACGGGCAGCACCACAAAATGTCGCCCGTTTCCTTTTTCATGTTGGCCGCCTCACTCCAGCGGCTTGCGGTAGTTCGCTTCCAGCACCTCGCGCAGCCCCGTTTCCGGGTAAAGCACCTTCCCTCCCAAAAGTATGAAGGACAACACGCGGTTGTTGCGGTATTCCTGCAAGGTGCGTCGGCTGACACGGAGCAGTTCCGCCACCTCACCGTCAGTCAGGTAACGTTCCCCGTCCAGCGGAGGGCGGTAACTTTCCAGAAATACAGACAGCCATTTCGAGCCTTTGCGCATATCCTGCATCACAGAGGCTATCGGCTCGTCTTCCATCGTAAAAACATCGTTGGTCTCGTTCATCATAACTTCGGATTCAGTGGGTGAATAAATCAAATCATCTGCCGTGCGAATAGAGCGTGCCGATAAGCGGTATCAACCTCTTAACCTCCTCCGGCTTGTAATAGAACCTGCGGTTTATCTGCGAGTAGCCGATAAGCCGCCTGTCGCGCAGCGTCTGCAACGTGCGCGGGCTTATTCTCAACTGCCCGCAGACCTCCTCGCCCGTGAGCCATCTTTCCATGCGCCCCGTGTCGCTTTTGCGCCTCAGGGCGGCGACCTTCTCCGAGAGTGCGCCGAATGCCGCCACCATCATCTCGAAAGTCTTTTTCTCGATAGATACTATTTCCATATTCATGCAATTATCGGTTTGCCCGCAAAGGTAACGGTACGGTCCCGAACACGTACCGTTTTCCGCTGAAAGGCTGCCTGTTGCGCCGTTTGACCGGGTTACGGAGCCATCTTCCGTAAAAATCTTACGTGAGTCACGTAGTGAGTTGTTAAAGCCCCTTTTGTTTATTGCCGAATTTTGTCGCAGAAACATAGAGCAAGCCGAGTGTAGAGCGTCAAACTTGCTTGAACGGTATGCCGAGGCGCAGCCTATGTTCATGAAAATAAACAAAAATAAAGGACTGAATATGAAAGTGATAACGATGGAAAGTTCTGCCTTCCGGTCATTGACGGAACAGATAGCGGAGATTGCGGCACACGTCCGTGCCGCCTCCGGCGACAAGAAAGCGGCATCGCCCGACAGGTTGCTCACCACACGCGAGGCGGCGCACCTGCTTAACGTGAGTACCCGCACCCTCCAGCGTATGCGCAGCGAGCAACGCATCGGTTATGTCGTGCTTCGCGGTAAATGCCGCTACCGGCAGTCGGAAATAGACCGCCTGCTTGAAGCGTGTGCCGTCAACGAGGACGCGGCGACACCGCAGGAATTGAAACGCAACCACACGCTGCGCACTGGCGGCAAACCAAAAGGAAGGAGGACATAGGTCATGGAACTGCTCACACGAAACAACTTCGAGGGCTGGATGCAGAAGCTGATGGAACGGCTCGACCGTCAGGACGAACTGCTGCTGGCGATGAAGGCTGAGGGGAAACAGCCTACTATCACGGAAAGCATCCGCCTTTTCGACAATCAGGACTTGTGCATGCTGCTTCAGATAAGCAAGCGCACCCTGCAACGCTACCGCAGTGTCGGCGCATTGCCCTACAAGACACTGGGCAAGAAAACCTATTACAGCGAGGAGGACGTGCTGACATTCCTTTCCAACCATATCAAGGACTTCAAAAAGGAAGATATAGCCTTCTACAAGGCTCGTATCCATAATTTCTTTCATAAATAACCCATTAAAACATTTTTCAAATGGCAAAGAAAAAAGACGAAAAGGACGTGCTGGTAGTCCGTGATGAGAAGACGGGCGAGATCAGCGTGGTAGCCGGGCTGAATGCAGACGGCACACCCAAGCGTACCCCTGCGAAAGCTGAGAACGCGCAGAGTTTCCTGCAATTCGACCGACAAGGCGACGACCCCGTGCCGCTGGCCGCCGTGTCGTTCGGCGGCTCGGTATTCTTCATCCTCTTCATCGCCGCCATCGGCATCGCGCTGGGCATGACGCCCCTCGTGGGCGAGCTTTACGCGCAGGGCGACCGGGAGAAGTCGGCGGGGCTGCTGCAGAACGGCATCCTGTTCTACACGCTGCTGGGATTCGCAATGGCGGTCGTCCAATACTCCGTCATCCCGCTCATGTACCGCCTCGGCCAGCCCGTCGACGTGGTCGATGCGGCCATCCCCTACTACCGGATGCTGGTTTTCAGCATGCCGTTCGTGATGCTTTTCTTCGCCTTCAAGCAGTTCCTCGAAGGCGTGGGCAACACCAAGGTCGAGATGGTCGTGACGATCGTCGCCAATCTGGCCAACATAGGCTTCAACTGGGTCTTCATCTACGGACGCTTCTCGCTTCCCGAAATGGGCGCCGAGGGCGCGGGTCTGGGCACGCTGCTGTCACGCATCATCGCCCCGATCCTGATGGTCGGCTATTTCTACAGCCGCGAGCGCTACCGCGGCTACCTCGACGGATTCTCGCCCCGCAACTACTCGTGGGCCACGGTGAAAAAACTGCTGCACATGGGACTTCCGATCTCGATGCAGATGTTTCTCGAAGCTTCGGCGTTCGTCGGCACCGGCATCATGATGGGCTGGTTCAACAAGGAGACCATGAGCGCCAACCAGATCGCCGTCACCATCGGCAACTGCGCCTTCATGATCGTCATGTCGATCGGCGCCGCCACCACCATCCGCGTGACGCACTGCTACGGCGCCCGCAACATCGGCGAACTGTCGCTGGCGGCCAAGGCGTCGTATCATCTGGTGCTGGCGTGGAACGCCTTCGCGGCGCTGGTCTTCATCACCATGCGCAACGTCATTCCGACCTTCTTCACCACCAACGCCGAAGTGATCGCCATCGCCTCGCAGCTGATGGTCTTCGCCGCGCTGTACCAGCTTTCGGACGGCATTCAGAATGTCTCGGTAGGTATCCTGCGCGGCATTCAGGACGTGAAGATCATCATGCCGATCGCCTTCGTCTCCTACTGGCTGCTCAACCTGCCCGTGGGCTACCTGTTCGGCTTCACGCTCGGCATGGGTCCGTCGGGACTTTTCCTCGGTTTCTCGTTCGGTCTGTCGGCCGCCGCCGTGATGATGATCCTCCGCATACGACGCAGCATACGGCGCTTGTACCTCAGCGGCAATTAAAAATTAAAAAATTCAGAATTTTTGCGTATCTTTACGCAAATTATACCCTCCATGGATACCGAAAAACAACATACGAAAGCATTCAAACCCGAAGTAGGCCGCGGCTGCTCCTTCTGCAACTGCGGTTCGGAGTGCGAAGCCAAACTCTGCGACGGATGTTTCAAACTCCACGAGACCGCATGGCTCGAAGAGTACCCCGAAAACCTTCCGACCGACATCGTCGAAGTGCGTTTCAAGAACACCCGCCGCGCGTTCTACCAGAATGTCAACAACCTGCCGCTCAAGCGGGGCGACATCGTGGCGGTCGAAGCTTCGCCCGGCCACGACATCGGCATCGTCTCGCTCACGGGCGATCTGGTGGCGCGCCAGATGCGCCGCACGGGATTCAACCCCTTCAACGGCGAATTCAAGAAGATATACCGCAAAGCCAAGCCCTACGACATCGAGAAGTGGCAGGAAGCCATCGAACTGGAGCACGAAACGATGATCGCGTCGCGCCAGATCGCGGCCGACATGGGACTCAACATGAAGATCGGCGACGTGGAGTATCAGGGCGACAAGATCAAGGCCATTTTCTACTATATCGCCGACGAGCGCGTGGACTTCCGCGAACTGATCAAGGTCTTCGCCGAACGGTTCCACATACGTATCGAGATGAAGCAGATCGGCGCGCGGCAGGAGGCGGGACGCATCGGCGGGCTGGGCGCCTGCGGACGCGAGTTGTGCTGCGCATCGTGGATGTCGAGCTTTTCGAGCGTCACGACCGGCGCCGCCCGCGTACAGGAAATTTCGCTCAATCCCCAGAAGCTCGCCGGACAGTGCTCGAAGCTCAAGTGCTGCATGATGTACGAGTACGACACCTACGTCGACGCCCGCAAGGAGTTCCCGCGTCTGCGTGAACCGCTGCAGGCCATGGACGGCGAATACTATCTGGTCAAGAACGACATTCTGGCCGGCACGATGACCTTCTCGTCGAGCAAGGATGCGATGGTCAACGTCACCACGCTCTCCATCGCGCGCGTCAGGGAGATCGTCTCGCTGAACCGCGCCGGCAAGAAGGTAGACCGGCTGCAAGCTGCCGAGGACATCGCCCCGGCGGCAGAAGAGCCGACCTACCGTTCGGAGGAGGACAGCATCACCCGCTTCGATCAGGCCAAGCGCCGCAGCAAGCGGAGCCGCGGCAAAGGAAGCCGGCAGAACGGACAGGATTCACAGGAAGCGGGACAGCAGGCCGCAGGCCGGCAGGAACAGCCCGATCAGCAGGGCCGGCAACAGGAACGCCGCCCGCGGCGCAACGACCGTCCCCGCAACGGCGAAGGCCGCAACGGAAATCCGGACCGCCGCAGCAACGGCGAACGCCGTGACGGAGAGAACCGCGAAAACCGCAACGCCAACAACGGAGGCCGCAGAGGCAGCGCCGGCAGCGAAAACCGGAACGGCGAAAACGGCGACACCCGCAACGGCAACAACAACGAAGCCCGCAACGGAAATGCGAACAACGGCAACGGCGCCGAACGCCGCGAAGGCAGCAGCCGCGGCCGGAACAACAACCGCAACCGCCGCCGTCCGAACAACGACCGTCCGCGCGACGAAGGCGGCAGCAACGGAAACGGCAATAACGGCGGCAACGGAAACAACGGCGGCAACGGCGCAAACGAATAACGGTGCAACGGACGGCAGGTGACATAACGGCACGCTGCGGAGCCGTATCCCCATATAGGGCAGACCAAGGCGGACCGGATCGCACGACCGCCGGTCCGTGCAGGACAGGGACCGGTAGGCAAGACCGCGCGACCGCCGGTCCCTATGGAATCCCCCTCGGTGCAGACGGCCGCACGACCCTCCCGATCGAGGGGCGGAAACGCTCCGATGCGGATATTGCAGCCGTAAAATTCGCCGGAGCGGCAATGCGCCCGCCGGGTTCCGTACGCGCAAAAATACTCCGCACGGTATCCGCCCTGCTCGATGCAGAAGCGATGCGGCCGATGCGTGCGGCATGCCGCACGGCACTCGCCGCCGCGGCATTTCTCGCCGCAGGCTGCGTGTCGCCCCACGGAGCCGTTGCGACCGACGTCAACTCGGCGTCGTGGCGCGATTCCGCCCCTATCACCCTCGCCAACGCCGACACGACGACGCTCCGCGACATCGCCCTGTTCCTGCGCTGCAACGACCGCTTCGCGGAGGACACGCTGACCGTCCGCATCCGGGTGCGCACGCCGGACTCGCTCCAACACGAAGAACCGTTCGTGATGGTCATTCCCCCGGCACATACTCCGGCCGCGATCTCGCGCGAGGCCGACATCCCTTACCGCCGCCGCGTGCTTTTCGACCGGACGGGCGACTACCACCTGACAATCACCCCCTGCCGCCCCGTCGAAGGCGTCGAAGCGGTAGGCATCCATATCGCAAAAAGCCAATAGAGACAATGGGCAAAGATAAACTCCGCAGATTCCGCGAGAATCTGACTTTCGACTGTTTCGTACAACCCGAATTCGACGAGGTATTCCACTGCGACCATCCCCTCAAGGGGCGCTGGCGCAGCGACTTTTTCCACAACGACAACCCCATCGTACTGGAGCTGGGCTGCGGCAAGGGCGAGTACACCGTGGCGCTGGCCGAACACGACCCGTCGCGCAACTATATCGGCATCGACATCAAGGGCGCCCGCATGTGGCGCGGCGCGAAGAGCGTCACCGAGCGGAAGATCGCCAATGCGGGCTTCCTGCGCACGCGCGTGGAGTTCATCAACGGCCTGTTCGCCGAAAACGAGGTGGACGAAATCTGGATCACCTTTCCCGATCCGCAGCTCAAAAGCCGCCGGGCCAAGAAGCGTCTCACCTCGCCGCTGTTCCTCGAATACTACGCCCGGCTGTTGAAACCCGCGGGATGGATCAATCTCAAGACCGACTCGAAACACCTGTTCGCCTATACCAACGAGGTCGTTCGCCGCTACTCCCTTCCCTGCGAGGTTTCGAACCCCGACATCTACGGTTCGGGGTATGCCGACGAGGTGCTTTCGGTCAAAACGGCTTACGAGAAACGTTTTCTCGAAATGGGTCTTCCGATCACCTACACCCGTTTTTCGCTGGCCGGACGGCACGAATTCCCGTGGTTCGACTGGGAGGAGGACGAAAAGGAGGAAAAGGACAACGAACAGGAGCGCCGGATACACTGACCCGTTTTCAGCCTGACGGCCCGCCTATCTTTCATACAGCCGCTCTTTTCTTAATTAAACATAGGTAAAGAACTTTTTCGCATCAATCTACTAATTTTTTAGATGTAAAATTTGCATATCTAAAAAATTAGTAGTAAACTTGCATAGGAACTGAAAAAAGCGCTTTTTACCATGGAGAAAAAATCAACGGAACTCACACGCGGCGAAGAGGAGATCATGCAGATACTCTGGCGTCTGGGGGATGCGGTGGTCAATGAGATCATCGCCCAGACCGAGGAGCCGCGGCCCAAGTACACGACCGTCGCCACCTTCCTCAAGATTCTGGAAAACAAAGGTTTCGTGGGACATACACCCGAAGGCAAAAGCCACCGCTACTACCCGCTCGTCGGCCGCGAGCAGTACGCGCGCGGCGTCATGTCGTCGGTGCTGACCTCCTATTTCGACGGCTCGCTGGCCCGGATGGTGTCGTTTTTCTCGCGGAACGAAGACATTTCGGTCAAGGAGATGGACGAGATTCTCGAAATCATGCGGAACGCAAAAAAATAACGCGCCATGAAACGGCTTCTGCTCTTCCTGATTCTCCTGCTGGGCCACGCGGCCCGCAGCAAAGGGCAGACCTCCGGTCCGCCGCAGGACGGCATGCGGCACGCTGCCGAAACGACTTCCGAGACGAATGAGACACACCGGTGCGGCGGCATTCAGGCCGCGGCAATACGACCGTCAAAACACACCGCAGCCGCAACGCAGCTGTTGCCGCTGCAATACATTCCGTCAAAACACACCGCAGCCGTCCCTGCCGCAGCGCCCACCCGATAAACCGCCAGCCGCAGCGACACGCCCGAAAACAGCGTACGCCAACCGACGATAAACGCCCGAAACACAAGCACACGACCAGTCAAATCACTGACAATGAAACCCGCAATCATCTACATGCTCGAAGTGCTCGTCTGCAGCGGAGTCCTGCTGGCGGCCTACGCCATCCTGCTCGAACGCCGGGTAAAATTCCGCTGGTGCCGGCTCTACCTGCTCCTAACGACCTTCGCCGCGGCCCTGATTCCGCTGCTGCGGATTCCCGTATGGCCGGGGCGCATCGTCGCAGCCGCACCCGCCATCTCGCCCGACCTCCCCGTCTGGACGGGCGAAGTGCTTCCCGACGAGGGCGGAGGTTTCGCCGTAACGCCCGAAAGTCTCTGTCTGGGGCTTTATCTGCTGGGAGCGGCCCTGATCGCCGGCGTCATGGCATGGCAGGTCATCCGCATCCGCCAGCTGCGGCGCGGCGCCGAAATTTCCCGGACCGGCGACTATACGCTCGTCCGCACACGGCAGGAAATCGCTTCGTTCTCCTTCCTGCGCACCATTTACGTCTGGGACAAAACGCCTGCCGGGGAGCTGGCCGCCATTCTGGCCCACGAGTCGAGCCACATCGCCCACCGCCACTCCATCGAACGCATCCTGATGGAGCTGATGAAGGCCCTTCTATGGTGGAACCCCTTCGCATGGATCGCCGCACGGCGGCTGACCGAGGCCGAAGAGTTCGAGGCCGACAACGACGTGCTGAGCAGCGGTTACGACCGCGCCGAATATATGCAAACCATCTTCAGGCAGCTTTTCGGTTATAGTCCGGAAATAGCCAACGGGCTGCGCAACTCCCTAACTAAAAAACGCTTTAAAATGATGACCATGCAGACAAAAAGCAGGCACGGCCTGCTGCGGCTGGCAGGTACGCTGCCCGCCGTGATAGGATTGTTGTGCGCATTCGGTTTCACCACGCGCGCAGCGGTGATCGTCGCCCCGGCGGCCGCAACCGCAACGACCGAAGAGCCGGCCGACATACGAACCGCGGCCGACGCGATGCAGAAGCAGGACAAGACCTGCACGGCAACGCTCACGGTGGTGGATGAAAAAAGCAAACGCCCGGTCGAAGGAGCGCTCGTACAGACAATCGGCACCAAAAAAGGCACCGTCACCGGCAAAGACGGCCGGGCCGTGATAACGGTCCCCGAAGGCAGTGAACTCAAAATCAGTTATATCGGCTACGAGTCCCGAACCATCGCCGTAAACGACGAAAAACCGGTCGCCGTATCCTTGATACGAAATCCCGAAGCCGGCTTTACCCCCACCGACGACCTGCCCGACGCGCCGCAGGAGCAACAGCAGGAGCAGGTGACCGTCAGCGTCGCCACCTATAAGGACAAAGCCCCGCTCGCCGGTGCGCTGGTCAAGGTCAGCGGTTCGCAAATAGGCGTGGTCACCAACTCCGCAGGCTTGGCCGAGCTGCGCGTTCCGGCCAATTCAGCTCTCGAAATCAGCTACATAGGATGCAAACCGCATATTGCACAGGTAGGCGACAAGGAGCGTCAGATGTTCATGTTCAACATGCAGGCCGAAACGGCCGGAACACCAGAGACACCCGGCACATCCGAGTCGCTCGCAACAGCGACCGCAACGGACAAACCGCTCTATATCGTCAACGGAATCGAAACGAAGGAGATCGGCAAACTCGATCCCGACCGGATCGAGAGCATGAGTGTCCTCAAGGACAAGGCCGCCACCGCACTCTACGGCGAAAAGGCCCGCAACGGCGTGATAGTCATTACGCTCAAAGGAGCGGATATGGGACCTGCGACGTCCGAAAGCAACGGCAAGGCGGATGACGCCGAACAAACCGCGGCAAACGCCATCGCGATTAAAAACGGCAAAACCGAAAAGGAAGAGGCGTTCCTTGTGACCGAAACGATGCCCCTCTTCCCGACCGACGATCCCGCCGTCCCGTACGGCGACCTCGGCAACTTCCGGGCATGGGTCCAGAAAAACGTGAAGTACCCGGCCGAAGCTTTCGAAAAGGGGATCGGAGGACGTGTCGTGCTGTCGTTCGTCGTCGAGAAAGACGGCTCGGTAAGCGACATCCAAAAACTCCAAGCGCCCGACGCGTCGCTTTGGGAAGAGGCCCGCCGCGTCATCGCCTCTTCGCCCAAATGGAAACCCGGCGAACAGCGCGGGCAGATCGTGCGCGTGAAATATACGCTTCCCGTGGACTTCCGGCTTACGAAAGCGTCCGACACACCGGCCCCGGAATACGGAAAGTAGTTTTTCAACCGGCTACGACCAAGCAGACCGCGCGGCGCCATAACCCGGATTCCCCAAACCGACCGGCCCGGATTCCCCGAATCAACCCGCTCCACGAATCGGCCGCCCGGCCTGCTTTCCCCAAGCTCCCGCGGACCGGCATCCGCTCCTGATTTTCAAGCCCCCGCCGGCAGTCCTCAGAGACTGCCCGGCTTTCCCAAGCCACCGAACCGACCATAAGCGGAAACGGCGTCCACCCTGAGTTCAGTGGACGCCGTTTTTATCGGCCTGCCGGGTCGCCGAATAGCGATACCTGCGAGACCGCCCCGGCCGCTCCGGACTTTTCAGCCCTATCTCCGAACGGCTCTGCGACTCCGCCGCTCCGGATTACTCCCTGCAACAGCGAACGTTATAGCCGTATGCCGCATCGGATTTCGAAGAAGACTGCGGCTGGAGCAGTTTGCCCGTACTGAGCTTTTTCGAAATATAGAAACAGGAGATCGTGTTTCCTGAACGATAGTTGGACCAGTAATGTCCCGTACGGGTCGTAGCGAGACCGGCGAGATTGCCCTTGTCGCGGTTACGGTAACCCGACGTCGGGTACCAGTCCCTCAGATCACCGAAAATGTAGGTCATGCCGTACTTCTCCCCATCCCATTCCGAGGTTCCGTCCACATAGCGGTCCTGCTCGTCCGCAAAATCGTCCCACGTATCGCGGTCCGGCACCTTATACCCCACGGGGCACGGATCGTAGCAGGTTTTCGCGGTATTCCACAAATCGGTGCGGGGCTTGGCCAGCCAGTCGTAAACTCCGGTCGCACCTTTGTTCGAAAGGAACGAAAGCGGATGCGCCGCGGCGTATTCCAACGTCGAAACGGCCGCCCCGCTCTCCTGCTTCCACGCATGCGTATCGGCGAAGGCCGGATTGACGATCGAATTTTCCGCCGCCTGCGCAAAAGCAGTCGCCGAGGTTTCAGTAGTCGTACCGCCGCAGAACGGGTCCTTGCGGCCCCACTGGTAATAGAGTCCGTAAGCTTCGGCCGATCCGGGCGTCGTGCCGACGGCTCCCAGCGAACGGTCCAGCAATACGCGGCCGTTGGCATAGGTCACCATCCGAGGTTCCGGCGTGAACCAGAGATGCCAGCTCCACACGATCTCCCCCGCGGCATCTGCAAGCGCGATGACGGCATTGCCCTTCGCGGCGCCTGCCGCCGTAAAGAAGATGCGGCCTTTTCCGGCATCGAGCGAAACGGCCGAAATTTCCTGCTCCAGTCCTTTCGTCACCCAAAGCCAGTCGGCTTTCATGCCGTCGGCAAGCGCGATCGCGGCATCGTCTCCACTGCCGTTGCCACGCACCGCAGCGTCGAACATATAATCGCCGGCCTCGCTGACGATATAACAGTTGGCGGTTCCGTCCCGACTCAGGTCGATGGCCGTCACCGGCGCCTGCACGGCCGTCAATGTCGGCGTAGCCGCACTCCACGGCTTGCCGTTGCGGTCGGTGACGGTCAGCGTCACGGCCGTTTCCGACGGAGTTGCGGACGCCGTAACATCGAGCGCGCCCGCGTAGGCATCCCCCTCGCGCCCGGCGGAGACGACAACCGTCCAGCCGGAGAGGGCCTCATCAGGCTCGGCGGCGAAAGTCAGCCCCTCCAGATCGTCGCCCGTCACCGTGAAGGCGAGCCGCTTCTGCTCCCCGACCGTAAATTCGACGGGATTCTCCCCGGCGAACGAGATTTTCAGTTCGACCGGTTTCTGTTCCGGTTCATTGTCGTTACAGCCCGATGCAAACAGGGCCAGCAAACATCCTAAGATCAGTTTTTTCATCTTTTATCCGTTTTTGGTTGAACACTGTTCCGTTCCGGCGGACCGCAAAGATGAAAAGGCACACTCCGACGCACACGCAACAAAGCGCGCGCAGTCCGGCATCCGAGGTTGTTTTCGACACACTCAATACGTTCGGTTGAAAATGACCCAAGACCTGCTCCATTCACCGTAGAAGCGAAATCCGTATAATCGCGACGGCAGGTCTTCTGACTCGCCCTTCTCTCCGGCGCCTTCCCGGTCCGCGGAGGACCAGTGGCCAAGAATGCCGGAAAATAACTTTCAATCAAGAAAGCCGGGCACACAGCAACGGGAATTGTTACCGATTCTCACGGTATTCCCTTTTAATTCCCGGCGACCGCAAAGGGACCGGGAAACCGTAGCGAAGACAAAGGTAGCACAATCCCTCAAATAAACAAAAAAAACCGCAGCCGGAATTCGGGCTGCGGTACAAATCCCCTCCGTACCGTCAGCCGCCGGGTCCGAGCGGCGCCATGATCCGCCGGACCTGTCCGGTGTTGTCCATCACGCCGCAGCGGAGTCCGGCACGCGGTTGTCGGCCGGCGGGTCCGAATCAGGGCCGCGCCCTGCGCACGGTCGAATACCTTCGGCACGTAACCGCCCCCGATCACCGGCATCGAGACCTGCGCCAGCCCCAAGCCGTCGCCGATCATATAAATCAGCGTCACGGCCCCCTTCGGCGGTTTTTCCGCATCCGCACACGCCGCAGTCAGCAGGCAAAGCGCAAAAAACAAAACCCCTTTCCTTATATCGGCAGCGAAAACAGCTGGAATTTGCCGACTTTTTACTACATTTACACCACTTTAACCACCTTGCAACATGGATGTAAAGATCGCCCCCGACTGGAAAGAGCTGCTCGCTCCCGAATTCGAAAAACCCTACTTCGCCGACCTCACGCAGTTCGTACGGCAGGAATACGCCACGCGGCGCATCTATCCGCGCGGCAGCAACATCTTCCGCGCCTTCGACAAATGCCCGTTCGACAAGCTGAAAGTGGTCATCATCGGTCAGGACCCCTACCACGGTCCCGGACAGGCCAACGGACTCTGCTTCTCGGTAGGCGACGGCGTGCCGTTCCCGCCCTCGCTGCAGAATATCTTCAAGGAGGTCGCCGACGACACCGGAACACCCCCTCCCGCGACGGGCAACCTCGACCGCTGGGCCGAGCAGGGCGTACTGCTGCTGAACGCCGTGCTGACCGTCCGCGCACACGAAGCGGCGTCGCACGCGGGCCGCGGCTGGGAAACCTTCACCGACGCCGTGGTACGCACGATCTCCGAACGCAAACAGGGCATCGTCTACATGCTTTGGGGCAGTTACGCCCAAAAAAAAGGCGCCATCGCCGATCCGCAGCGGAACTTCATTCTCAAGGCCGTACACCCGTCGCCGCTCTCGGTCTACCGCGGATTCTTCGGTTGCCGCCACTTCTCGCGCGCCAACGAATATCTCCGCAGCATCGGCAAGGAGCCGATCGTGTGGTAACAATTAGGAGTTAAAAATTAAGAATTGATACTGCCGGCTGCCGGCCTTGCTTTTCCGGCCCTGTTGCATCGGCCGGAAACGTCCGCCACCGCAGGCGGCGCGGGGACTTCGGCCTGCGCAAATCCGGGATCGCCTGACTACGCCCTGCCCCGGAACAAGGCCGGAGTAGCGCCCGTACACGGCCCGGCAATCAGGCATATACGACAACCGGAGCCGCAAAACGGTTATCCGACCAAACAATACAGAAATAAAACCTCACGCAGCGCATAAGTCCGCTCCGGAAATATGAGAACACAAACAGCTACCAATTCCTTTCGGGCATGGATGCTCGCGGCGCGGCCCAAGACGCTGACGGGAGCCGCCGTGCCGGTAATGCTGGGCTGCGCCTCGGCCGCTTCGGCAGGCAGTTTCGACCTGCTGCCCGCGGTGTTGTGCCTGCTGTTCGCCTTCCTGATGCAGATCGACGCCAACCTCATCAATGACCTCTGGGATTACCTCAAAGGCTCCGACGGCAAAGACCGGCTGGGACCCGAACGGGCCTGCGCGCAGGGCTGGATCACGCCCCGCGCCATGCGTCGCGGAATCGCCCTGACAACCGCGGCCGCCTGCATCACGGGCTGCGGACTGCTCTTTTACGGGGGCTTGTGGCTGATCGCCGTCGGCGCGTTATGCGTCGCATTCGCATTTCTCTACACGGCCGGCCCCTACCCGCTGGCCTACCATGGCTGGGGCGACCTGCTGGTGCTGGTCTTCTTCGGATTCGTCCCCGTCGGCTGTACCAGTTACGTTCTCAGCGGCGGCTGGACATGGCAGACGGGCGTCGTTTCGGCGGCCTGCGGGCTGGCGATCGACACCCTGCTGACGGTCAACAACTACCGCGACCGCGAACAGGACGCCCGCAGCGGCAAACGCACGCTCGTCGTCCAGCTGGGCGCACGGGCCGGCAGCAGGCTTTATCTGGCACTGGGATTCGCAGCCGCCCTGCTCTGTCTTGCATTATTTTACGACGGCCGCATAGGAGCGGCGCTGCTTCCCCTGCTCTACCTCGTACCGCACACGGCGACATGGCGGCGCATGGTGCGGATCGGCCGCGGCCGGGAGCTGAACGCCATTCTGAGCGCCACGTCGCGCAACATCCTGCTCTTCGGAATACTGCTCTCGAGCGGGCTGCTGCTCTAAATTATCAACGAAAAATTTGGATACTTAATTTTTCGCCTTATATTTGCAGTGTATTACAATACTAATACACTAAATCCACCTAATGAATGATTACCCTCCAAAACGTCACATTCAGCTACAATCGCCGTAAAAAGATCTTTTCAGATCTGTCCCTCACACTCAAGGCAGGGCATATCCACGGCCTGTTGGGGTGCAACGGCATCGGCAAAAGCACCTTGCTGCACCTGATCTGCGGATTGCTAACGCCCGACGCCGGCGATATCTCGGTCGATAGCTTCCAACCCCGGCAACGTCTTCCCCGGATGTTTTCCAACTTACTGTTCGTTCCCGAAGAAATCAGCCTGCCTGACATCCCATTCCAGCGCTTCGCAACCCTCACGGGTGCCTTTTATCCCGGCTATTCGTCCTCAACATTCACAAGTCACTGCTCCGCATTGCAAATCGACGCATCGCTTACACCCCGCAGAATGTCGATGGGCGAACGCAAAAAAGCCTACATCGCCTTCGCATTGGCCTGCAACGCCGATATACTGCTGCTGGATGAACCGACGAACGGACTGGATATTCCCTCGAAAACAACCCTGCGACGCCTGCTGGCCGCCTATGCGGACGAAAAACGGACGATCCTGATCTCGACGCATCAGGTTCGGGAAGTCGAAAATCTGATCGACAACATCATAATCCTCGACGAGCAGGGTCTCGCACTTGCGGCAACGACCGAAGAACTCACTCGCAGCCTGACCTTCGGCTCCTTGTCCCCGGCAGCAAAAGCCATTTACTGCGAATCTTCGCTTACAGGCGAAGAGGGAATCGCTGTCAATACCACCGACACGGAGAGCCGCCTCGACCTCGAACTGCTTTTCGCCGCCGTCAGCCGCGACCGCACTGCAATCCCCGCAATCCTCAACGCTAACCACAACCGCCATGAATAATACCTTCTCTCTGCATCGCATCTTTTTGTATGCCTGCAAACATTATACGGAAAACGGCCGGCATTATCTCTACATCCTGCTGACATTTCTACTCCTGCTGTCAGTCGCCGCATGGTATTTCGAACCATGGCGTGAAAAATCGACAGAATTCACACTTCCCCCGCTCCTTCTCATGCTCGTCTTCATTTGTCTCATCACCCGAATCAGTTGTCGCAGTCATTATGAACGTCAGGAAATGCCTGTCTCCTATACGCAGCCTATCACGACAGCTGAAAAATATCTTTTTATCTGGTTCAATTCAACAATCGTTGCAGTCGCGCTTTTCGCCGCTATTCTTTGGCCCGTCCTCCGCATTTCAAATGCAAAGGAAAACATCCTGATGCTCATGCCCTATCAAACATGGCTGACGATTTTCACCATACAAGCCGGATGGCTGCTTTCCTGCTGTTGGATCAAAGGAAATCCGCTGAAAGCCTTTCTGCCGCTTACCGGAACATTTCTCCTTTACCATATAATCCATATCAGGAATTTAGGATCATTAATCGGAGGTTATGTCAGGCTCCCCTTTTCCTTGATGAATTACGCACTGCACTCCAATACAGCAGGGCTGGATATTCAGCTTTCGGAACAATTATCCGAGTGCAGCGCCTATACCATTATTTTCGGATTCTGGACGCTTGTGGCATGGCTGGTGGCGTATCTCAAATTCAGGGAACGGACCCTAAAATAAATCGTCTCATGCAATTCAACGACACCCAGCCTATCTGGCTCCAAATTTACGACTACGCCTGCCGGGCAATCCTCGCAGGACGATGGACCGAACAGGCGCGCATCCCCTCCGTGCGAGAATTAGCCGTCACCTTGGAGGTAAACCCCAATACCGTGATGCGGGCCTACGACAAACTCGAAACCGACGGAGTGATCATCACGCGCCGCGGTATGGGTTTTTTCGTAACGGAGGGAGCGCAGGCACGGACGCTCACAGCGCAACGCAATCAGTTCATCCGAGTCGAGCTACACGCCCTCTTCGTCCGGATGGAGGAACTGGATATAGACATGAGCGATTTGCAACGCCAGCACGAAAACTATTTAAACCAGAAAAACCATGAAAACAAGCAATAAGATTTTATTAACGGCATTTTCGGTATATCTGCTCCTCACCGCTGCCAGTCTGATTGGATTCAAACGTAATTACAACAGTATAAAAGAAGAAGCGACCTCGCTACTCAGGCAATTGGAACAACATCGCATCCATACACTCGTCAACACGGGCGAGCGATACATATCCGTCAGAAAAACCAAAGGTCCCAGACAGTTTATCGGTTGGTGGGAGCCGTTCGATCCGAAAAGCATACGTATCAGCAACGACACGCTCTACATCGACAACAGATGGGTTTACGTATACCTGCCCTATCTGGAAACCTACCTAAAAAACGGGCAGCCGGTTCCTATAGAGAAGGAACATGACGACAAATAAGAAAATCCCGGTCTTGCAGGACCGGGATTTTACTTATCAGTCGTCCGGGCATCAGCCCAGATACGATTTCAGCAGTTTGCTGCGCGACGAGTGGCGCAGGCGGCGGATCGCCTTCTCCTTGATCTGGCGCACGCGCTCGCGCGTCAGGTCGAACTTCTCACCGATCTCTTCGAGGGTCATCTCCGAAGTGCCGATGCCGAAGAAGTACTTGATGATGTCGCGTTCGCGGTCCGTGAGGGTTTCCAACGCGCGGTCCACCTCGGTCGAGAGCGACTCGTTGATCAGTCCGCGGTCGGCGTTGGGCGAATCGGGATTGACCAGCACGTCCAGCAGCGAGTTGT
>ENA-UEYL01001279-UEYL01001279.1-human-gut-metagenome-genome-assembly--contig:-NODE-1279-length-22241-cov-4.825573_pt1 | contig 22241 bp, 17 predicted proteins | sample MGYA00242941_ERZ507946 | MGnify/ENA primary metagenome ERZ507946 (study PRJEB26167, sample SAMN06115482) | human gut metagenome | host: Homo sapiens | place: China:Guizhou | collected 2015-03-11...
CTGGTGCTTGGTAAAACGGTGGACGATCTCGACCTCGATATTGCAGTGAGCAAAAACACGTTCCCGATTTTCGGTGCGGGCTGGGATCGCCTGATGGGACGCCAGAACGAGACGGTAAAAGTGACCACCTTTAACCGCCCGAAAGAGATGGCGGATCAGGTGTTTACGCTTAATGTGCTGGACAACAAAAACTACACCCTGATCAGCGATGGCGGCTTTAGCGCCCGTGGGCAAGCGGGCCAGATGCTGAAAAAAGAAGGCGTCACGCTGATGGTTGAAGCCATTCACGCCAGCCCGGGCAGTGAGTTTACCGTCACCAAATACTCCACGCTGGGGATGATCAATCAACTGCAAAACAGCCTGACGGTAACGGAGAACGGCAAAGACGCAGGTGTACTGAGCCTGACTTATACCGGTGAAGATCGCGAACAGATCCGCGACATTCTTAACAGCATCGCTCGTAACTATCAGGAACAAAATATTGAGCGCAAATCGGCGGAAGCGTCGAAAAGCCTCGCTTTCCTCGCGCAACAGTTACCGGAAGTACGTAACCGCCTTGATGTTGCCGAAAACAAACTGAATACCTTCCGTCAGGATAAAGATTCAGTTGATCTGCCGCTGGAAGCGAAAGCGGTGCTCGATTCGATGGTGAACATCGACGCGCAGTTGAACGAACTGACCTTTAAAGAAGCGGAAATCTCCAAGCTGTACACCAAAGTTCACCCGGCGTATCGCACGCTGCTGGAGAAACGGCAGGCGCTGGAAGACGAAAAAGCCAAACTTAACGGTCGCGTAACGGCGATGCCGAAAACCCAGCAGGAAATTGTCCGTCTGACCCGCGATGTCGAGTCTGGTCAACAGGTCTATATGCAACTGCTGAATAAAGAGCAGGAGCTGAAAATCACCGAAGCCAGCACCGTCGGCGATGTGCGCATTGTTGACCCGGCAATCACCCAGCCTGGCGTGCTAAAACCGAAGAAAGGGCTGATTATCCTCGGCGCGATTATCCTTGGCCTGATGCTCTCTATCGTGGGTGTGCTGCTGCGCTCGTTGTTTAATCGCGGCATCGAAAGCCCGCAGGTGCTGGAAGAACACGGTATCAGTGTCTATGCCAGCATCCCGTTGTCGGAATGGCAGAAAGCGCGCGATAGCGTCAAAACCATCAAAGGGATTAAACGCTATAAACAGAGCCAGCTACTGGCGGTGGGGAATCCAACCGATCTGGCGATTGAAGCCATCCGCAGTCTGCGTACCAGTCTGCACTTCGCGATGATGCAGGCGCAGAAGAATGTGTTGATGATGACCGGGGTTAGCCCGTCAATCGGTAAAACCTTTGTCTGCGCCAACCTGGCGGCGGTGATTAGCCAGACCAATAAACGGGTGTTGTTGATCGACTGCGATATGCGCAAAGGCTACACCCACGAGCTGTTGGGCACTAATAACGTTAATGGCCTGTCGGAAATTCTGATTGGACAGGGCGATATTACTACCGCTGCTAAACCGACCTCTATTGCCAAATTTGACCTGATCCCGCGCGGTCAGGTGCCGCCAAATCCTTCTGAACTGTTAATGAGCGAACGCTTTGCCGAACTGGTGAAGTGGGCGAGTAAAAACTACGACCTGGTGTTGATTGATACGCCGCCGATTCTGGCAGTGACCGATGCGGCAATTGTTGGTCGTCATGTCGGAACCACATTAATGGTGGCGCGTTATGCGGTCAACACATTGAAAGAAGTGGAAACCAGTCTGAGCCGCTTTGAGCAAAACGGTATTCCGGTGAAAGGGGTGATTCTGAACTCCATCTTCCGCCGCGCCAGCGCGTATCAGGATTATGGCTATTACGAATACGAATATAAGTCGGATGCGAAATAACGACGCCTGCATTCGCACCGCCCCGTAGGCCGGATAATAAGGCGTTCACGCCGCATCCGGCAAGCAAACCAGCTCATAAGCCGGGAGAACAACCTATGAAAGACAATCCGCTGATTTCAATCTATATGCCGACCTGGAACCGCCAACAACTGGCTATTCGGGCGATAAAATCGGTCCTGCGCCAGGACTACAGTAACTGGGAGATGATCATCGTGGATGATTGCTCCACCTCCTGGGAACAACTACAACAGTACGTCACCGCCCTCAACGATCCGCGTATCACTTACATTCACAACGACATTAACAGCGGGGCGTGCGCGGTACGTAACCAGGCGATTATGCTGGCGCAAGGGGAATACATCACCGGGATCGATGATGATGATGAATGGACACCCAACCGCCTGAGCGTCTTCCTCGCCCATAAACAGCAACTGGTCACTCACGCCTTTTTGTACGCTAACGACTACGTTTGCCAGGGCGAAGTCTATTCCCAACCGGCAAGCCTACCGCTGTATCCCAAATCGCCGTATTCACGCCGCCTGTTCTACAAACGCAATATCATTGGCAATCAGGTCTTTACCTGGGCGTGGCGTTTCAAAGAGTGTTTGTTTGATACCGAACTGAAAGCGGCACAGGATTACGACATCTTCCTGCGGATGGTGGTGGAGTATGGCGAACCGTGGAAAGTGGAAGAGGCGACGCAGATCCTGCATATCAATCACGGCGAAATGCAGATCACCTCGTCACCGAAAAAATTCTCCGGATACTTCCACTTTTACCGTAAGCACAAAGACAAATTCGACCGCGCCAGCAAAAAATATCAGCTGTTTACCCTCTACCAGATCCGCAATAAACGCATGACCTGGCGCACTTTGCTGACGCTGCTGTCGGTGCGTAACGGCAAACGTCTGGCTGATGGTATTCGGGGGCGCTAAAGATGCTGGAAGATCTGCGCGCCAACAGCTGGAGTTTACGCCCGTGCTGCATGGTTCTTGCCTATCGCGCCGCTCATTTTTGTTCGGTGTGGCGCAAAAAGAACGTCCTCAACAATCTGTGGGCGGCCCCGCTGCTGGTGCTGTATCGCATTATCACCGAATGCTTTTTCGGTTATGAAATCCAGGCTGCCGCGACCATTGGCCGCCGCTTTACTATCCATCACGGTTACGCCGTAGTAATCAATAAAAACGTGGTCGCGGGGGATGATTTCACCATTCGCCACGGCGTCACTATCGGCAATCGTGGTGCCGATAACATGGCATGTCCACACATTGGCAACGGCGTCGAACTCGGTGCCAACGTCATTATTCTTGGTGATATCACGCTTGGTAACAACGTCACCGTGGGCGCGGGCAGCGTGGTGCTCGACTCTGTCCCGGACAACGCGCTGGTGGTGGGAGAAAAAGCGCGAGTGAAGGTAATTAAATGAATATTCTGCAATTCAATGTGCGACTGGCGGAAGGCGGGGCAGCAGGTGTGGCGTTAGATCTCCACCAGCGCGCGCTGCAACAGGGGCTGGCGTCACATTTTGTCTACGGCTACGGCAAAGGCGGCAAAGAGAGCGTCAGCCATCAGAACTATCCGCAGGTCATCAAACATACGCCGCGGATGACCGCGATGGCGAACATTGCCCTGTTTCGTCTGTTTAATCGCGATCTGTTCGGCAATTTCAATGAGTTATATCGCACCATTACTCGCACACCGGGACCGGTGGTCCTGCATTTTCATGTGCTGCACAGCTACTGGTTGAATCTTAAGAGCGTGGTGCGCTTTTGCGAAAAAGTGAAAAACCACAAATCGGATGTCACTCTGGTCTGGACGCTGCACGACCACTGGAGCGTTACCGGACGCTGCGCTTTTACCGACGGTTGCGAAGGCTGGAAAACGGGCTGCCAGAAATGCCCGACCTTAAATAACTATCCGCCGGTGAAGATTGATCGCGCACACCAGCTGGTAGCGGGCAAACGCCAGTTATTCCGTGAGATGCTGGCACTGGGCTGTCAGTTTATTTCCCCCAGCCAGCATGTGGCTGATGCTTTCAATAGTCTGTACGGGCCAGGGCGTTGCCGGATTATCAATAATGGCATTGATATGGCAACCGAAGCGATTCTGGTGGACTTGCCTCCGGTGCGCGAAACTCAGGGCAAGCCGAAAATCGCGGTGGTAGCGCATGACCTGCGTTACGACGGCAAGACTAACCAGCAACTGGTGCGTGAGATGATGGCGCTGGGCGACAAAATTGAACTGCATACCTTTGGTAAGTTCTCGCCGTTCACCGCTGGCAACGTGGTTAATCACGGCTTTGAAACTGACAAGCGCAAGTTGATGAGCGCGCTCAATCAGATGGATGCGCTGGTATTTAGTTCTCGCGTCGATAACTACCCACTGATTTTGTGTGAGGCGCTATCGATTGGTGTGCCGGTGATTGCCACCCATAGCGACGCGGCGCGGGAAGTGTTGCAAAAATCCGGTGGTAAAACCGTCAGCGAAGAAGACGTGCTGCAACTGGTGCAGTTAAGCAAACCGGAAATCGCGCAGGCGATATTTGGTACCACGCTGGCTGAGTTCAGCCAGCGCAGCCGCGCCGCCTACAGTGGACAACAGATGCTGGAGGAGTATGTCAACTTCTATCAGAATCTGTAGCTACCTGCTGCTGCCGCTGATTTACCTGTTGGTTAACGTCAAAATCGCCCAGCTTGGCGAAAGTTTCCCCATCACCATCGTCACTTTTTTACCTGTCTTGTTACTGCTGTTTTTAGAACGCATCAGCGTTAAAAAATTGATGATTGCCTTAGGGATTGGCGCGGGACTCACGGCGTTTAACTACCTGTTTGGTCAGTCGTTGGATGCCAGTAAATACGTCACTTCAACCATGCTGTTTGTCTATATTGTGATCATTATTGGCATGGTGTGGAGTATTCGCTTTAAAACGATTTCGCCACACAACCATCGCAAGATATTACGTTTCTTTTATCTGGTGGTCGGGCTGGTGGTGGCGCTGGCGGCAGTGGAGATGGCGCAAATTATCCTCACCGGTGGCAGCAGTATTATGGAGTCGATTTCGAAATATCTGATTTACAGCAACAGCTATGTGCTGAATTTCATCAAATTCGGCGGCAAGCGCACGACAGCACTTTATTTCGAACCGGCATTTTTCGCTCTGGCATTAATCTCAATTTGGCTCAGCATCAAACAGTTTGGTATCAAAACGCCTAAAACCGATGCTATGATTCTCGCAGGGATAATATTATCCGGATCGTTTTCAGGGGTTATGACCTTTATCCTTTTTTATTTGCTGGAGTGGGCATTTCAATATCTGAATAAAGAGGCGATTAAGAAAAAGTTACCGTTAGCATTGATTTCTCTGGCTGTATTCCTGGTTGGTGTGGTAATCGCGTTTCCTTATATTTCCACCCGTCTGGGGGATTTAGGCACGGAAGGATCGTCATCGTATTATCGTATTGTCGGTCCGCTGGTGATGGTCGGTTATTCTTTGACCCATATTGACGGTGTAGTCAGATTTGGCTCACTTTATGAATATGTCGCATCATTCGGAATATTTAACGGTGCGGATATCGGAAAAACCATAGACAATGGTTTGTATCTGCTGATTATTTATTTTTCCTGGTTCGCAGTGTTTTTATCACTGTGGTACATGGGGAAAGTGATAAAAATGATGATCAACGCTTTTGGTGATAACCGCAATTTTCGCGTGCAATTATATCTTTTTACTCCGGTATCGCTGTTTTTTACCGGTTCGATATTTAGCCCGGAATATGCATTTTTAATCGTCTGTCCGTTTATTTTGCGAAAAGCGTTAAATATTACGAGGTAAGAATAAGAACATGTTGCTTAGCATAATCACTGTCGCGTTTCGTAACCTCGAAGGGATAGTCAAAACACATGCCTCGCTGGCGCATCTAGCGCAGGTGGACGATATCAGCTTCGAATGGATTGTTGTCGATGGCGGTTCCAACGACGGTACCCGTGAGTATCTGGAAAATCTCAAGGGTATCTATAACCTACGCTTTGTCAGCGAGCCAGATAACGGTATCTACGACGCCATGAACAAGGGCATTGCGATGGCACAAGGCAAGTTCGCGTTGTTTCTCAACTCGGGCGATATTTTTCATCAGGATGCCGCAAATTTTGTCCGTAAGTTAAAAGTGCAAAAAGATAACGTGATGATCACCGGCGATGCGCTGCTGGATTTTGGCGACGGGCATAAAATTAAACGTAGCGCCAAACCGGGCTGGTATATTTACCACAGCCTGCCCGCCAGTCATCAGGCGATATTTTTCCCGGTGTCCGGCTTGAAGAAATGGCGTTATGACCTGGAATATAAAGTTTCTTCCGACTACGCGCTGGCGGCCAAAATGTATAAAGCCGGTTATGCATTTAAAAAACTCAATGGCCTGGTGTCTGAATTTTCCATGGGTGGGGTATCTACCACCAATAATATGGAATTGTGTGCTGATGCCAAAAAAGTCCAACGGCAAATATTACATGTGCCTGGCTTCTGGGCAGAATTATCCTGGCATTTACGCCAGCGTACTACCTCAAAGACGAAAGCCTTATATAACAAAAGCTGAATATAAGGGAAAACGATGCAGGATTTAAGTGGGTTCTCGGTGCCGAAAGGGTTCCGGGGCAGCAATGCTATTAAAGTGCAATTATGGTGGGCGGTACAGGCAACAATATTTGCCTGGTCGCCACAAGTATTGTATCGCTGGCGGGCATTTTTATTACGTTTATTCGGCGCAAAAATAGGAAAAAACGTAGTTATTCGTCCGTCAGTAAAAATTACCTATCCGTGGAAATTAACCTTAGGTGATTACGCGTGGGTCGGCGATGAGGTCAATTTATATACCCTCGGTGAAATAACCATTGGCGCACATTCGGTGATATCGCAAAAAAGTTATTTATGCACCGGGAGCCACGACCATGCAAGTCAACATTTCACCATTAACGCCACGCCTATTGTGATTGGCGAGAAATGCTGGCTGGCGACAGATGTTTTTGTTGCCCCTGGCGTCACGATCGGCAACGGCACCGTCGTGGGTGCGCGAAGCAGTGTTTTTAAATCGCTTCCGGCAAATGTGGTTTGCCGGGGGAACCCCGCAGTGGTGATACGCAAACGCGTTGAAACTGAATAAATTCAAAAAATACAGAGGAATAAGACATGTCAAAAGTCGCTCTCATCACCGGCGTAACCGGACAAGACGGTTCTTACCTGGCAGAGTTTCTGCTGGAAAAAGGTTACGAGGTGCATGGTATTAAGCGTCGCGCATCGTCATTCAACACCGAGCGCGTGGATCACATTTATCAGGATCCGCACACCTGCAACCCGAAATTCCATCTGCATTATGGCGACCTGAGTGATACCTCCAACCTGACGCGCATTTTGCGTGAAGTGCAGCCGGATGAAGTGTACAACCTGGGCGCAATGAGCCACGTTGCGGTTTCTTTTGAGTCACCGGAATATACCGCTGACGTCGACGCGATGGGTACGCTGCGTCTGCTGGAGGCGATCCGCTTCCTCGGTCTGGAAAAGAAAACCCGTTTCTATCAGGCTTCCACCTCTGAACTGTATGGTCTGGTGCAGGAAATTCCGCAGAAAGAAACCACGCCGTTCTATCCACGCTCTCCGTATGCGGTCGCCAAACTGTACGCCTACTGGATCACCGTTAACTACCGCGAATCCTACGGCATGTACGCCTGTAACGGTATTCTCTTCAACCATGAATCCCCGCGCCGCGGCGAAACCTTCGTTACCCGCAAAATCACCCGCGCAATCGCCAACATCGCCCAGGGGCTGGAATCGTGCCTGTACCTCGGCAATATGGATTCCCTGCGTGACTGGGGCCATGCCAAAGACTACGTAAAAATGCAGTGGATGATGCTGCAACAGGAACAACCGGAAGATTTCGTTATTGCCACCGGCGTTCAGTACTCCGTGCGTCAGTTCGTGGAAATGGCGGCAGCACAACTGGGCATCAAACTGCGCTTTGAAGGTACGGGCGTTGAAGAGAAGGGCATTGTGGTTTCCGTCACCGGGCATGACGCGCCGGGCGTTAAACCGGGTGATGTGATTATCGCCGTTGATCCGCGTTACTTCCGTCCGGCTGAAGTTGAAACGCTGCTCGGCGACCCGACCAAAGCGCACGAAAAACTGGGCTGGAAACCGGAAATCACCCTCAGAGAGATGGTGTCTGAAATGGTGGCTAATGACCTTGAAGCGGCGAAAAAACACTCTCTGCTGAAATCTCACGGCTACGACGTGGCGATCGCGCTGGAGTCATAAGCATGAGTAAACAACGCATTTTTATCGCTGGCCATCGCGGGATGGTCGGTTCCGCCATCAGGCGGCAGCTCGAACAGCGCGGTGATGTGGAACTGGTATTACGCACCCGCGACGAGCTGAACCTGCTGGACAGCCGCGCGGTGCATGATTTCTTTGCCAGCGAACGTATTGACCAGGTCTATCTGGCGGCGGCGAAAGTGGGCGGCATTGTTGCCAACAACACCTATCCGGCAGATTTCATCTACCAGAACATGATGATTGAGAACAACATCATTCACGCCGCGCATCAGAACGACGTGAACAAACTGCTGTTTCTCGGATCGTCCTGTATCTACCCGAAACTGGCAAAACAGCCGATGGCAGAAAGCGAGTTATTGCAGGGTACGCTGGAGCCGACTAACGAGCCTTATGCTATTGCCAAAATCGCCGGGATCAAACTGTGCGAATCTTACAACCGCCAGTATGGACGCGATTATCGCTCGGTCATGCCGACCAACCTGTATGGCCCGCATGACAACTTCCACCCGAGTAATTCGCATGTGATCCCTGCATTGCTGCGTCGCTTCCACGAGGCGACGGCACAGAATGCACCGGACGTGGTGGTGTGGGGCAGCGGTACACCGATGCGCGAATTTCTGCACGTCGATGATATGGCGGCGGCGAGCATTCATGTGATGGAGCTGGCGCACGAAGTCTGGCTGGAGAACACCCAACCGATGCTGTCGCACATTAACGTCGGCACGGGCGTTGACTGCACTATCCGCGAGCTGGCGCAAACCATCGCCAAAGTGGTGGGTTACAAAGGTCGGGTGGTTTTTGATGCCAGTAAACCGGATGGTACACCGCGCAAACTGCTGGATGTGACACGCCTGCATCAGCTTGGCTGGTATCACGAAATCTCACTGGAAGCGGGGCTCGCCAGCACTTACCAGTGGTTCCTTGAGAATCAAGACCGCTTTCGGGGGTAATGATGTTTTTACGTCAGGAAGACTTTGCCACGGTAGTGCGCTCTACTCCGCTTGTCTCTCTCGACTTTATTGTCGAGAACAGTCGCGGCGAGTTTCTGCTTGGCAAAAGAACCAACCGCCCGGCGCAGGGTTACTGGTTTGTGCCGGGAGGGCGCGTGCAGAAAGACGAAACGCTGGAAGCCGCATTTGAGCGGCTGACGATGGAGGAACTGGGGCTGCGTCTGCCGATAACAGTAGGCCAGTTTTACGGTGTCTGGCAGCACTTTTATGACGATAACTTCTCCGACACGGATTTCACCACTCACTATGTGGTGCTCGGTTTTCGCTTCAGAGTCGCTGAAGAAGATCTGTTACTGCCGGATGAGCAGCATGACGATTACCGCTGGCTGACGCCGGACGCGTTGCTCGCCAGTGACAATGTTCACGCTAACAGCCGCGCCTATTTTCTCGCTGAGAAGCGTGCCGGAGTTCCCGGATTATGAAAATACTGGTCTACGGCATTAACTACTCGCCGGAGTTAACCGGCATCGGCAAGTACACCGGCGAGATGGTGGAATGGCTGGCGGCACAAGGTCATGAGGTGCGGGTTATTACCGCACCGCCTTACTACCCGCAATGGCAGGTGGGCGAGAACTATTCCGCCTGGCGGTACAAACGAGAAGAGGGGGCCGCCACGGTGTGGCGCTGCCCGCTGTACGTGCCAAAACAGCCGAGCACCCTGAAACGCCTGTTGCATCTCGGCAGTTTTGCCGCCAGCAGTTTCTTTCCGCTGATGGCGCAACGTCGCTGGAAGCCGGATCGCATTATCGGCGTGGTGCCAACGCTGTTTTGCACGCCGGGAATGCGCCTGCTGGCGAAACTGTCTGGTGCGCGCACGGTGCTGCATATTCAGGATTACGAAGTGGACGCCATGCTGGGGCTGGGCCTTGCCGGAAAAGGCAAAGGCGGCAAAGTGGCACAGCTGGCGACGGCGTTCGAACGTAGCGGACTGCATAACGTCGATAACGTCTCCACGATTTCGCGTTCGATGATGAATAAAGCCATCGAAAAAGGCGTGGCGGCAGAAAACGTCATCTTCTTCCCCAACTGGTCGGAAATCGCCCGTTTTCAACATGTTGCAGACGCCGATGTTGACGACCTTCGTAACCAGCTTGCCCTGCCGGATAACAAAAAAATCATTCTTTACTCCGGCAATATTGGTGAAAAGCAGGGGCTGGAAAACGTTATTGAAGCTGCCGATCGCCTGCGCGATGAACCGCTTATTTTTGCCATTGTCGGGCAGGGCGGCGGCAAAGCGCGGCTGGAAAAAATGGCGCAGCAGCGTGGACTGCGCAACATGCAATTTTTTCCGCTGCAATCATATGACGCTTTACCCGCACTGCTGAAGATGGGCGATTGCCATCTGGTGGTGCAAAAACGCGGCGCGGCAGATGCCGTATTGCCGTCGAAACTGACCAATATTCTGGCGGTAGGCGGTAACGCGGTGATTACTGCTGAAGCCCACACAGAACTGGGACAGCTTTGCGAAACCTTTCCGGGCATTGCGGTTTGCGTGGAACCGGAATCGGTCGAGGCGCTGGTGGCGGGGATTCGTCAGGCGCTCCTGCTGCCCAAACACAACACGGTGGCACGTGAATATGCCGAACGCACGCTCGATAAAGAGAACGTGTTACGTCAATTTATAAATGATATTCGGGGATAATTATGGCGCAGTCGAAACTCTATCCAGTTGTGATGGCAGGTGGCTCCGGTAGCCGCTTATGGCCGCTTTCCCGCGTACTTTACCCCAAGCAGTTTTTATGCCTGAAAGGCGATCTCACCATGCTGCAAACCACCATCTGCCGCCTGAACGGCGTGGAGTGCGAAAGCCCGGTGGTGATTTGCAATGAGCAGCACCGCTTTATTGTCGCGGAACAGCTGCGTCAACTGAATAAACTCACCGAGAACATTATTCTCGAACCGGCAGGGCGTAACACTGCACCTGCCATTGCGCTGGCGGCGCTGGCGGCAAAACGTCATAGCCCGGAGAGCGACCCGTTAATGCTGGTCTTGGCGGCGGATCATGTGATTGCCGACGAAGACGCGTTCCGTGCCGCCGTGCGTAATGCCATGCCGTATGCCGAAGCGGGTAAGCTGGTCACCTTCGGCATTGTGCCGGATCTACCTGAAACCGGATATGGCTATATTCGTCGCGGTGAAGTGTCGGCGGGCGAGCAGGATACGGTGGCCTTTGAAGTGGCGCAGTTTGTCGAAAAACCGAATCTGGAAACCGCTCAGGCCTATGTGGCAAGCGGCGAATATTACTGGAACAGCGGTATGTTCCTGTTCCGTGCCGGACGCTATCTCGAAGAACTGAAAAAATATCGCCCGGATATTCTCGATGCCTGCGAAAAAGCGATGAGCGCCGTCGATCCGGATCTCGATTTTATTCGTGTGGATGAAGAAGCGTTTCTGGCCTGCCCGGAAGAGTCGGTGGATTACGCGGTCATGGAACGCACGGCAGATGCCGTTGTGGTGCCGATGGATGCAGGCTGGAGCGATGTCGGCTCCTGGTCCTCTTTATGGGAGATCAGCGCCCACACCGCCGAGGGCAACGTTTGCCATGGCGATGTGATTAATCACAAAACTGAAAACAGCTATGTGTATGCCGAATCTGGCCTGGTCACCACCGTCGGGGTGAAAGATTTGGTGGTAGTGCAGACCAAAGATGCGGTGCTGATTGCCGACCGTAATGCGGTGCAGGATGTGAAAAAAGTGGTCGAGCAGATCAAAGCTGATGGTCGCCATGAGCATCGGGTGCATCGCGAAGTGTATCGTCCGTGGGGCAAATATGACTCTATCGACGCGGGCGACCGCTATCAGGTGAAACGCATCACCGTGAAACCGGGCGAAGGCTTGTCAGTACAGATGCACCATCACCGCGCGGAACACTGGGTAGTGGTCGCGGGAACGGCAAAAGTCACTATTGACGGTGATATCAAACTGCTTGGTGAAAACGAGTCCATTTATATTCCGCTGGGGGCGACGCACTGCCTGGAAAACCCGGGGAAAATTCCGCTCGATTTAATTGAAGTGCGCTCCGGCTCTTATCTCGAAGAGGATGATGTGGTGCGCTTCGCGGATCGCTACGGACGGGTGTAGCCGTTGAATAATCAACCGGATTAATTCTCCGGTAAATAACGAAAAAACAAAATTGGCCGTTTCGGTCAGGGCCAACTATTGCCTGAAAAAGGGTAACGACATGAAAAAATTAACCTGCTTTAAAGCCTATGATATTCGCGGGAAATTAGGCGAAGAACTGAATGAAGATATCGCCTGGCGCATTGGTCGCGCCTATGGCGAATTTCTCAAACCGAAAACCATTGTGTTAGGCGGTGATGTCCGTCTCACCAGCGAAACCTTAAAACTGGCGCTGGCAAAAGGTTTACAGGATGCGGGCGTCGATGTGCTGGATATTGGCATGTCCGGCACCGAAGAGATCTATTTCGCCACGTTCCATCTCGGCGTGGATGGTGGCATTGAAGTTACCGCCAGCCATAACCCGATGGATTACAACGGCATGAAGCTGGTGCGCGAGGGGGCCCGCCCGATCAGCGGTGATACCGGACTGCGCGATGTCCAGCGTCTGGCAGAAGCCAACGACTTCCCTCCCGTTGATGAAACCAAACGCGGTCGCTATCAGCAAATCAATCTGCGTGACGCTTACGTTGATCACCTGTTCGGTTATATCAACGTCAAAAACCTCACGCCGCTCAAGCTGGTGATCAACTCCGGGAACGGCGCAGCGGGTCCGGTGGTGGACGCCATCGAAGCCCGCTTTAACGCCCTCGGCGCACCTGTGGAATTGATCAAAGTGCACAACACGCCGGACGGCAATTTCCCCAACGGTATTCCTAACCCGCTGCTGCCAGAATGTCGCGACGACACTCGCAATGCGGTCATTAAACACGGCGCGGATATGGGCATTGCCTTTGATGGCGATTTTGACCGCTGTTTCCTGTTTGACGAAAAAGGGCAGTTTATCGAGGGTTACTACATTGTCGGTTTGCTGGCAGAAGCGTTCCTCGAAAAAAATCCCGGCGCGAAGATCATCCACGATCCGCGTCTCTCCTGGAACACCGTTGATGTGGTGACTGCCGCAGGCGGTACGCCGGTAATGTCGAAAACCGGACACGCCTTTATTAAAGAACGTATGCGCAAGGAAGACGCCATCTACGGTGGCGAAATGAGCGCCCACCATTACTTCCGTGATTTCGCTTACTGCGACAGCGGCATGATCCCGTGGCTGCTGGTCGCCGAACTGGTGTGCCTGAAAGGAAAAACGCTGGGCGAACTGGTGCGCGACCGGATGGCGGCGTTTCCGGCAAGCGGTGAGATCAACAGCAAACTGGCACAACCTGTTGAGGCGATTAACCGCGTGGAACAGCACTTTAGCCGCGAGGCGCTGGCGGTGGATCGTACCGATGGCATCAGCATGACCTTTGCCGACTGGCGCTTTAATCTGCGCTCCTCCAACACCGAACCGGTGGTGCGGTTGAATGTGGAATCACGCGGTGATGTGCCGCTGATGGAAGCGCGAACGCGAACTCTGCTGACGTTGCTGAACGAGTAATGTCGGATCTTCCCTTACCCCACTGCGGGTAAGGGGTTAAAAACAGGAACAACGATGACAAATCTAAAAAAGCGCGAGCGAGCGAAAACCAATGCATCGTTAATCTCTATGGTGCAACGCTTTTCAGATATCACCATCATGTTTGCCGGACTATGGCTGGTTTGCGAAGTGAGCGGACTGTCATTCCTCTACATGCACCTGTTGGTGGCGCTGATTACGCTGGTGGTGTTCCAGATGCTGGGCGGCATCACCGATTTTTATCGCTCATGGCGCGGTGTTCGGGCATCGACAGAATTTGCTCTGTTGCTACAAAACTGGACGTTAAGCGTGATTTTCAGCGCCGGACTGGTGGCGTTTAACAATGATTTCGACACGCAACTGAAAATCTGGCTGGCGTGGTATGGACTGACCAGCATCGGACTGGTGGTTTGCCGTTCGTGTATTCGCATTGGGGCGGGCTGGCTGCGTAATCATGGCTATAACAAACGCATGGTCGCCGTAGCGGGGGATTTAGCCGCCGGACAAATGCTGATGGAAAGCTTCCGTAATCAGCCGTGGTTAGGGTTTGAAGTGGTGGGCGTTTACCACGACCCGAAACCGGGCGGCGTTTCTAACGACTGGGCGGGCAATCTGCAACAACTGGTCGAGGATGCGAAAGCGGGCAAGATTCATAACGTCTATATCGCGATGCAGATGTGCGACGGCGCGCGAGTGAAAAAACTGGTCCATCAACTGGCGGACACCACCTGTTCGGTGCTGCTGATCCCCGATGTCTTTACCTTCAACATTCTCCATTCCCGTCTCGAAGAGATGAACGGCGTACCGGTGGTGCCGCTGTATGACACGCCGCTTTCCGGGGTTAACCGCCTGCTAAAACGTGCGGAAGATATTGTGCTGGCGACGCTTATTCTGCTGCTGATCTCCCCGGTGCTGTGCTGTATTGCGCTGGCGGTAAAACTCAGTTCACCAGGACCGGTTATTTTCCGCCAGACTCGCTATGGCATGGATGGCAAGCCGATCAAAGTGTGGAAGTTCCGTTCGATGAAAGTGATGGAGAACGACAAAGTGGTGACCCAGGCGACGCAGAACGATCCGCGCGTCACCAAAGTGGGGAACTTTCTGCGCCGCACCTCGCTGGATGAATTGCCGCAGTTTATCAATGTGCTGACCGGGGGGATGTCGATTGTCGGTCCACGTCCGCACGCGGTGGCGCATAACGAACAGTATCGCCAGCTCATTGAAGGCTACATGCTGCGCCATAAAGTGAAACCGGGCATTACCGGTTGGGCGCAGATTAACGGCTGGCGCGGCGAAACCGACACGCTGGAGAAAATGGAAAAACGCGTCGAGTTCGACCTTGAGTACATCCGCGAATGGAGCGTCTGGTTCGATATCAAAATCGTTTTCCTGACGGTATTCAAGGGCTTCGTTAACAAAGCGGCATATTGATATGAGCTTACGTGAAAAAACCATCAGCGGCGCGAAGTGGTCGGCGATTGCCACGGTGATCATCATCGGCCTCGGGCTGGTGCAAATGACCGTGCTGGCGCGGATTATCGACAACCACCAGTTCGGTTTGCTGACTGTGTCGCTGGTGATTATCGCGTTGGCAGATACACTTTCTGACTTCGGTATCGCTAACTCGATTATTCAGCGAAAAGAAATCAGCCACCTTGAACTCACCACGCTGTACTGGCTGAACGTTGGGCTGGGGCTTGTGGTGTGCGTGGCGGTGTTTTTGTTGAGTGATCTCATCGGTGACGTGCTGAATAACCCGGACCTGGCACCGTTGATTAAAACATTGTCGCTGGCGTTTGTGGTGATCCCCCACGGGCAGCAGTTCCGCGCGTTGATGCAAAAAGAGCTGGAGTTCAACAAAATCGGCATGATCGAAACCAGCGCGGTGCTGGCGGGCTTCACTTTTACGGTGGTTAGCGCCCATTTCTGGCCACTGGCGATGACCGCGATCCTCGGTTATCTGGTCAATAGTGCGGTAAGAACGCTGCTGTTTGGCTACTTTGGTCGCAAAATTTATCGCCCCGGTCTGCATTTCTCGCTGGCGTCGGTGGCACCGAACTTACGCTTTGGTGCCTGGCTGACGGCGGACAGCATCATCAACTATCTCAATACCAACCTTTCAACGCTGGTGCTGGCGCGTATTCTCGGCGCGGGCGTGGCAGGGGGATACAACCTGGCGTACAACGTGGCCGTTGTGCCGCCGATGAAGCTGAACCCAATCATCACCCGCGTGTTGTTTCCGGCATTTGCCAAAATTCAGGACGACACCGAAAAGCTGCGCGTTAACTTCTACAAGCTGCTGTCGGTAGTGGGGATTATCAACTTTCCGGCGCTGCTGGGGCTGATGGTGGTGTCGAATAACTTTGTACCGCTGGTCTTTGGTGAGAAGTGGAACAGCATTATTCCGGTGCTGCAATTGCTGTGTGTGGTGGGGCTGCTGCGCTCAGTGGGGAACCCGATTGGTTCGCTGCTGATGGCGAAAGCGCGGGTCGATATCAGCTTTAAATTCAACGTATTCAAAACCTTTCTGTTTATTCCGGCGATTGTTATTGGTGGGCAGATGGCGGGCGCAATCGGCGTCACGCTTGGCTTCCTGCTGGTGCAGATTATCAACACCATTCTGAGCTATTTCGTGATGATTAAACCGGTGCTCGGTTCCAGTTATCGCCAGTACATCCTGAGTTTATGGCTGCCGTTTTATCTCTCGCTGCCGACGCTGGCGGTCAGTTATGCGCTGGGCATTGTGCTGAAAGGGCAACTGGCGCTGGGGATGCTGCTGGCGGTGCAAATAGCCGCAGGCGTGCTGGCGTTTGTGGTGATGATTGTGCTGTCACGCCATCCGCTGGTAGTGGAAGTGAAGCGTCAGTTTTGTCGCAGCGAAAAAATGAAAATGCTTTTACGGGCGGGGTGAATGGCTGTTTTCGGTTCCGGCAACGAACACAACAAACATAGCCTCACCTGGCATCAAATTTATGAGGAAAAAATGAAATTACTTATTCTGGGCAACCACACTTGCGGCAATCGCGGCGACAGCGCCATCTTGCGCGGCTTACTTGATGCCATCAACATCCTCAATCCACACGCCGAAGTGGACGTGATGAGTCGCTATCCGGTCAGTTCTTCCTGGCTGCTCAACCGTCCGGTAATGGGCGATCCGCTGTTCCTGCAAATGAAACAACACAACAGCGCGGCGGGCGTGGTTGGGCGCGTTAAAAAAGTTCTCCGTCGCCGCTACCAGCACCAGGTATTGCTCTCACGCGTCACCGACACTGGCAAGCTGCGTAATATCGCCATCGCCCAGGGATTCACCGACTTCGTGCGCCTGCTGTCAGGTTACGACGCCATTATTCAGGTCGGCGGATCGTTTTTTGTCGATCTCTACGGCGTTCCGCAGTTTGAACATGCGCTTTGCACGTTTATGGCGAAAAAGCCGCTGTTTATGATTGGTCACAGCGTCGGCCCGTTCCAGGATGAGCAATTTAACCAACTGGCGAACTACGTATTCGGTCACTGCGACGCGCTGATCCTGCGCGAATCGGTCAGCCTTGAACTGATGAAACGCAGCAATATCACCACCGCAAAAGTCGAACATGGCGTCGATACCGCGTGGCTGGTCGATCACCACACCGAAGACTTCACCGCCAGCTATGCCGTTCAACACTGGCTGGACGTTGCCGCACAACAGAAAACGGTGGCCATTACCCTGCGCGAACTGGCACCGTTTGACAAACGTCTCGGCACCACCCAACAAGCGTATGAAAAAGCCTTTGCCGGGGTGGTCAATCGCATTCTCGATGAAGGGTATCAGGTGATTGCGCTCTCCACCTGTACGGGCATCGACAGCTATAACAAAGACGACCGCATGGTGGCGCTCAACCTGCGCCAGCACATCAGCGATCCTGCCCGTTACCACGTAGTGATGGATGAACTCAATGATCTGGAAATGGGCAAAATTCTGGCGGCCTGTGAACTCACCGTCGGTACGCGCTTGCACTCTGCCATTATCTCGATGAACTTTGCCACTCCAGCGATTGCCATCAACTATGAACATAAATCCGCCGGGATTATGCAACAACTGGGGCTACCAGAGATGGCAATTGATATCCGTCATTTATTAGACGGCAGCCTGCAAGCGATGGTTGCGGATACCTTAGGCCAGCTTCCTGCGCTGAATACACGACTTAACGAAGCCGTCAGTCGTGAGCGTCAGACAGGAATGCAGATGGTGCAATCTGTGCTTGAACGCATCGGGGAAGTGAAATGAAGGTTGGCTTCTTTTTACTGAAATTCCCGCTGTCTTCAGAAACCTTCGTCCTTAACCAAATTACCGCGTTTATTGATATGGGATTTGAGGTGGAGATTCTCGCGCTGCAAAAAGGCGACACCCAGAACACCCACGCGGCATGGACGAAATACAACCTTGCCGCCAGAACCCGCTGGTTACAGGACGAACCTACGGGCAAAGTGGCGAAACTGCGCCACCGAGCCAGTCAGACCTTACGCGGCATTCATCGTAAAAATACCTGGCAGGCGCTTAACCTCAAACGCTATGGTGCCGAGTCGCGGAACCTGATTTTGTCTGCCATTTGCGGCCAGGTCGCAACACCGTTTCATGCCGATGTGTTTATCGCTCATTTTGGCCCTGCTGGGGTAACCGCGGCAAAACTACGCGAACTGGGTGTCATTCGCGGCAAAATTGCCACTATCTTCCACGGTATTGATATCTCCAGTCGGGAAGTGCTCAACCACTACACTCCCGAATATCAACAACTGTTTCGCCGTGGCGACCTGATGTTACCAATAAGCAATCTGTGGGCCGGAAGGCTGCAAAAAATGGGCTGCCCGAGGGAAAAAATCGCCGTATCGCGCATGGGCGTGGACATGACGCGTTTTAGCCCGCGTCCGGTGAAAGCGCCCGCAACGCCGCTGGAAATCATTTCCGTCGCACGCTTAACCGAGAAAAAAGGCCTGCATGTGGCGATCGAAGCCTGCCGTCAGTTGAAAGAGCAGGGCGTGGCATTTCGCTATCGCATCCTCGGCATTGGCCCGTGGGAACGACGCCTGCGCACCCTCATCGAACAATATCAACTGGAAGATGTGGTGGAGATGCCGGGCTTTAAACCAAGCCACGAAGTGAAGGCGATGCTCGACGACGCGGATGTCTTCCTGTTGCCTTCGGTAACGGGTGCGGACGGCGATATGGAAGGCATCCCGGTGGCGCTAATGGAAGCGATGGCGGTCGGCATTCCGGTGGTTTCTACTCTGCATAGCGGAATACCGGAACTGGTGGAGGCCGATAAATCCGGCTGGCTGGTGCCTGAGAACGATGCTCGCGCACTGGCGCAACGACTGGCGGCGTTTAGCCAACTGGACACCGACGAACTGGCTCCTGTCGTCAAACGTGCTCGCGAAAAAGTCGAACACGATTTTAACCAGCAGGTGATTAATCGAGAACTCGCCAGCTTGCTGCAGGCTTTATAGAGGAGAACGTATGCCATTTAAAACACTCTCCCGACGCACCTTCCTGACGGCAAGCTCCGCGCTTGCCTTCCTTCATACCCCTTTCGCTCGCGCACTATCCGCCCGACAAAGCGTAAACATTAACGACTACAACCCTCACGACTGGATCGCCTCATTTAAACAAGCCTTCAGCGAAGGGCAAACGGTTGTCGTGCCTGGCGGATTGGTTTGTGACAATATCAACACCGGCATCTTTATCCCTCCCGGTAAAACGTTACACATTCTTGGAAGCTTGCGCGGCAACGGCAGAGGGCGATTTGTCTTACAGGACGGCAGCCAGGTGACAGGGGAGGAGGGCGGCAGTATGCATAACATCACCCTGGATGTGCGCGGCTCTGACTGCACCATCAAAGGGCTGGCGATGAGCGGCTTTGGTCCGGTAACGCAGATTTATATCGGCGGCAAAAACAAACGGGTCATGCGCAACCTGACCATCGATAACCTCACTGTCAGCCACGCTAATTACGCCATCTTACGCCAGGGATTTCATAATCAGATTATCGGTGCCAACATCACCAACTGTAAGTTCAGTGACTTACAGGGCGACGCTATTGAATGGAACGTGGCGATTAACGACCGTGATATTTTGATATCTGACCATGTCATCGAGCGCATCAACTGTACTAACGGCAAAATCAACTGGGGCATTGGCATAGGTCTTGCGGGAAGCACTTATGATAACAACTACCCGGAAGACCAGGCAGTGAAAAACTTTGTCGTGGCGAATATCACGGGATCGGATTGTCGGCAACTGATCCATGTTGAAAATGGTAAACATTTTGTTATTCGTAATATCAAAGCCCGTAATATCACGCCGGATTTCAGTAAGAAAGCAGGTATTGATAACGCCACAGTTGCTATTTATGGTTGTGACAACTTTGTGATTGATAATATTGAAATGATTAATAGTGCCGGGATGTTAATCGGCTATGGGGTAATTAAAGGCAAATATCTCTCGATACCGCAGAATTTCCGGGTGAATAATATTCAACTGGATAATACTCATCTTGCTTATAAATTGCACGGCATTCAAATCTCCGCCGGGAATGCTGTCTCCTTTGTGGCGCTGACTAACATTGAGATGAAGCGTGCGTCGCTGGAGTTACACAACAAACCGCAACATCTTTTTATGCGTAATATCAATGTGATGCAGGAATCCTCAGTTGGACCCGCATTGAGCATGAACTTTGACATGCGCAAAGACGTTCGCGGCGTGTTTATGGCGAAAAAAGAAACACTGCTGTCTCTTGCAAATGTTCATGCGGTGAATGAAAGAGGGCAAAGCTCCGTCGATATCGACAGGATTAATCACCATATTGTTAATGTGGCAAAGATTAACTTTAGATTGCCGGAACGGAGAGAGTAGATTTGCGACCATTCCTGGAAAAATGGAGCCATACTTAGGAACAATGCTACTGCAATCCACAACGAAGCGGCGTAACATCACAAGTAATTCAGTAATCAATTCAGGGTAATTGATGCTGGCGAAAAAAATCGAACAAGCTATAATTCAGCAACCATTTTACAGGTGGATGAAATAATGACGAATTTAAAAGCAGTTATTCCTGTAGCGGGTCTTGGGATGCATATGTTGCCTGCCACTAAGGCGATTCCCAAAGAGATGCTACCGATCGTCGACAAGCCAATGATTCAGTACATCGTTGACGAGATTGTGGCTGCAGGGATCAAAGAAATCCTCCTGGTAACTCACGCTTCCAAGAACGCGGTCGAAAACCACTTCGACACCTCTTATGAATTAGAATCTCTCCTTGAACAGCGCGTGAAGCGTCAACTGCTGGCGGAAGTACAGTCCATTTGCCCGCCGGGCGTGACAATTATGAACGTGCGTCAGGGCGAACCTTTAGGTTTGGGCCACTCCATTTTATGTGCACGACCTGCCATTGGTGACAATCCATTTGTCGTGGTGCTGCCAGACGTTGTGATCGACGACGCCAGCGCCGACCCGCTGCGCTACAACCTTGCTGCCATGATTGCGCGCTTCAACGAAACGGGCCGCAGCCAGGTGCTGGCAAAACGTATGCCGGGTGACCTCTCTGAATACTCTGTCATCCAGACCAAAGAGCCGCTGGACCGCGAAGGTAAAGTCAGCCGCATTGTTGAATTCATCGAAAAACCGGATCAGCCGCAGACGCTGGACTCAGACATCATGGCCGTTGGTCGCTATGTGCTTTCTGCCGATATTTGGCCGGAACTTGAACGCACTCAGCCTGGTGCATGGGGGCGTATTCAGCTGACTGATGCCATTGCCGAACTGGCGAAAAAACAGTCCGTTGATGCCATGCTGATGACCGGCGACAGCTACGACTGCGGTAAAAAAATGGGTTATATGCAAGCGTTCGTGAAGTATGGACTACGCAACCTCAAAGAAGGGGCGAAGTTCCGTAAAGGGATTGAGAAGCTGTTAAGCGAATAATGAAAATCTGACCGGATGTAACGGTTGATAAGAAAATTATAACGGCAGTGAAGATTAGCGGCGAAAGTAATTTGTTGCGAATTTTCCTGCCGTTGTTTTATATAAACAATCAGAATAACAACGACTTAGCAATAGGATTTTAGTCAAAGTTTTCCAGGATTTTCCTTGTTTCCAGAGCGGATTGGTAAGACAATTAGCGCTTGAATTTTTCGAGTTAAGCGCGAGTGGGTAACGCTCGTCACATCGTATTAATTCATGCACTGCTCTGGTAGCTTTAAAGCCAGTGGCGGTAGCGTACATTAATACCTCTATTAATCAAACTGAGAGCCGCTTATTTCACAGCATGCTCTGAAGTAATATGGAATAAATTAAGTGAAGATACTTGTTACTGGGGGCGCAGGATTTATTGGTTCTGCTGTAGTTCGTCACATTATAAATAATACGCAGGATAGTGTTGTTAATGTCGATAAATTAACGTACGCCGGAAACCTGGAATCACTTGCTGATGTTTCTGAC
>ENA-UEYL01001281-UEYL01001281.1-human-gut-metagenome-genome-assembly--contig:-NODE-1281-length-22211-cov-5.471492_pt1 | contig 22211 bp, 21 predicted proteins | sample MGYA00242941_ERZ507946 | MGnify/ENA primary metagenome ERZ507946 (study PRJEB26167, sample SAMN06115482) | human gut metagenome | host: Homo sapiens | place: China:Guizhou | collected 2015-03-11...
ACGCATGAAACATTCACTTGCGGCGAGTGTGGGAAGCAAACATCGTTTTTGGCCTTTCGTACCCCGGAGTACACCCGTGACAGCCAGACGGCCCTGAGCCGCAATGTCAAATACTCCGATGGCACAATGGTAGACGGTGAGGGACAAGGTTCAATTTTGGACGGTGTCCCCGGTCAAGACGCCTACTATACCGGCTATCATTGGACCAAGGCTGTTTGTGAAACCTGCGGTGGTATTAACACCAATATGGCAAAGACCGATTACGGTTACTTGAAGAATGTGTATTGGCTTTATGACTGCGCCAACAATTTCTTTGAGGCTTTGCCTGATTCGGAAACCATTGAGCAGGTGGACAGCGAGTATCACCGTGTCACCACCACCAGCGGCGAATACTGCGGATTCTGTTATGGCACCTACAAGGAAAGTTCTTCCTCCCTGGAGCGACACCACATGGAGAGCAGCATCCGCCCGGAGCTGGCCCACGACCGCTTTGTAGAGATGGCAACCTGCGCCGACTGCGGCTATGCGGAAACCGCCTACACCGCCGCAAAAGCCGTGATTGCGGACTACTTCGGCGTGGTGGACGGACAGCCCCACACCGTCACCGTGTCCGACTTGTCCGAGGCGGGCGTCACCACGGCCATCCGGTACGGCAACGAGGCGGATTCCTGCACCCTGACTTCGGCCCCCAACTACACCGAGGCTGGGGACTATCCGGTCTACTACGAGATCACCTACACCTATAAAAACACCGACATGGTGGAGGACGGCGTGGCCTTCGTCCACCTGCGGGATGAAACCACCGCCGCAGACGGCTCCTGCACCTGCGGCTGCGGCAACCCCGACTGCGGGTGCCAAGACCCGGACTGTGACGGCTGCTGCTGCGATGACAAGGGCTGCGGGGAAACTCACAACTGGGTACTGCTGGAGCGCGTAGACCCCACCTGCCTGACCCTGGGCTATGACCGCTATCTGTGCGTGGACTGCGGCATGATCGAGAAACGGGATTACGAGGCCGCCCTGGGCCACGCCTACCAGAGCAGCGTGATCCGGGAGGCCACCTGCGAGGTGCCGGGCAAGACCCTGGACATCTGCCAGCGGTGCGGCGATACCAAGGAAACCACCATCCCCCAGGGGGAGCATGAGTTCTCCACCACCGTCATTTCCGCCACCTGTACCAGCCCCGGCTACACCATCCGGGAGTGCGCTGTCTGCGGGGAGCGCCACATCGAGGACATCACGGCGGCCCTGGCCCACAACTATGTGGCCAGAGTGACCCCGGCCACCTGTGAGGGCGGCGGGCGCACCCTGCATATCTGCGAGGGCTGCGGCAGTTCCTTCATCACGGACTACACCGACCCCCTGGGCCACTCCTGGGACGGGGGCAAGGAGATCACCGGGGCCACCTGCACCGGCGAGGGCATGACCGAGTACACCTGCGTGCGCTGCGGGGCCACCCGCTTGGAGGGCGACGCGGCGGCGGGCCATGTACCCGGCGACCCGGCCACCTGTACCACGCCCCAGCTCTGTACCCGCTGCGGGGCGGTCATTGAAAACGCTTTGGGCCATGACTATGAGGCCGTTGTCACCGAGGCCACCTGCACGGAGATGGGGTACACCACCTTTACCTGTGCCCGGTGCGGCGATACCTACAAGGGCGATTACACCGACGCTGCCGGCCACACCCCCGGCGACTGGATCATTGTCCAGGAGCCTACCACCGACAGCGAGGGCAGCCGCCACAAGGAGTGTGAGGTCTGCGGCGAAACCCTGGAAACCGAGGAAATTGAAAAACTCTACAACCAGGCCACCACGGACACCCACGGTGAGGCCATTGTGGGCGGATATCTGGTGACGGTCAGCGACACCGATACCAAAAACCCCGTGGCCGGAGCCACCGTCACCCTCCATGCGGATGAGTCCCTGTCTATCCTGCTGCCCTCTGGCCGCCTGCTGGACTATGCCGACCAGACCACCATCCGCGTCCAACTCGTCCAGGACGAGTCCCCAGTAGTGGGTATGGGCGTTTCCGTCACTGACCGCAACGACAATTTCAGCAGCGGCAAGACGGATTCCGCCGGGCAACTCACTGTCCCGGACGGCTCGGATTCCACCAACGAGGACGGCAAGGCCACCATGGGCTGGGAGGATGCCGACGGGGAGCGCCACACCCTCACCGTGAAGGTGGAGGACTTTGAGAGCAAGCGGCCCAGCCCGGACGCCGGTATTCCCATCGGCTCTACCGGCAATATCACTGTGACCCTGCCGGACGGCGAGGACATGGACGAGGACAACCGGATCACCGTCACGGTCACCGACCACCGCAAGGAGCCCCAGGAGGGCCTGACCGTCATCGTCAAGGGCGACCTGGGCCAGACCGAGCGCGGGGAAACCGACGGGGCGGGCCAGATCACCGTCCCCGAAGTGGCGGAGCTGGAAACCCACGGGGCCTATGTGGTGGGCTACACCGACGGCACCTTTGGGCCGGACCGGGATATGACCCGGAGCGAGGCGGCCACCATCTTTGCCCGCCTGCTCTCCCAGCGCCTGGGCGAGCCCATCTCCGCCCCCACAACGGCCACCTTCCCGGACGTGCCCGCCGACGCCTGGTATGCCGGGTATGTGTCCTACCTGACCCGCTATGGGGTGGCCGTAGGCTACACCGACGGCCTGTTCCACGGGGACGAGCCCATCACCCGGGCCGAGTTCACGGCCATGGCGGTGCGGTTCTTTGACGCCTACGGGGACGGCGACCAGGAGATCATGGAGGACTACCAGGACTTTTGGGATGTGTCCCCCGGCCATTGGGCGGCGGGGTACATCGAGGACGCCGCCCGGCATGGCTGGGTGGTGGGCTACGGCGACGGCACCTTCCAGCCGGAGGATGAAATCTCCCGCGCCGAGGTCGTTACCATCGTCAACCGCCTGCTGGGCCGCAAGGCCGACCAGGACTACATCGCCAGCGGCCCCCGCGGGCTGGTGCGGTTCCCGGATGTGTCCAGCGGCCATTGGGCCTACTATGACATTCTGGAGGCGTCCAACCACCACCAGGCGGATGTGTCCTCTGACCCCGAAGTCTGGCAGGAGAAGTGAGCGGGCCTTGGGACACTTTGTCCCAGGCCCTTTGTGCTGCCCGGTTCCCCCATTATCGGGGCCCTCGCAAAGTCGAAGAACTTTGTGGGGAGAGGACGAGCAACAGAGCGGGCGGATTCCGGGCGCTTGCGCCCGGAGGAGCAAAGCGACGTTTGCGAGGACGAGGCTCTGGTGGTATATATCCCCCGTCGCCGCCGTCATCCCGGCACAGGCGGGAGTGGGCAGTCAAGGGGGCGGAACGCCCCGCCGCTTGCGGCGGCTTGCCCTTGACGGCCTGCCCCGGCTGTGCTATCCCACGCGGCGCGGCGGGGGTATATCCTCCAGAGCCACACCCCGCCCATGAATGGGCGGGGATGGGGGTGGGCTGAACGATTCCAAATACACCAAATAACATGAATATGGAGGTTTTGAAGATGAAACGACCCCTTGCGTATATCACCGCCCCCTGGAGGGGCGGCTCGGTGGAAAACGCGGAGCAGGCGGCGCAGTATTGCCGGGCCGTCTATGAGGCGGGCTATGCCCCTATCTGCCCGGCGCTGTTCCTGCCCCTGTTCCTCCACGACCCGGTGCCCCAGGAACACAAGGACGGCATCGACATGGGCCGTGACCTGCTGCGGCGCTCCCGGGTGCTGGTGGTCTGCGGCCATATCGTCACCGAGGAGATGAAAAACGACATCGCCATCGCCCAGCGTCTGGGCATCACCGCCACCACCCTGGAGGGCATCCTGACGGTGAAGGGCCAGGGGAAACGCTGATGTCCTCGCTCTTTGAGGCGTACATCACCAACATCGGCAAGTACAACGAGGGTGAACTGGTAGGCGAAACGCTGAAATTCCCCACCACCACCGAGGAAGTCCAGGCCCTTCTCAAGCGCATCGGCGTGGATGGGATTCGGTATCAGGAGTTCTTCATCACCAGCTTTGACGGCGATGTGCTGGGGCTCTATGAGTATCTCACCGAGTATGAGAACCTGGACGAACTCAACCATCTGGCCTGCCTGCTTGCGGAAATGAGCCAGGCGGAACGGGAGAAATTCGAGGCCGTCATTGACGGCGGCGAACACACCTCCGATGTGAAAGACCTGATCAACCTGACGTACAACCTAGACAACTACGACTTCTACCCCGACATAGCGGACGAGGAGGCCCTTGGGCGGCTGTATCTCCAGGAGTTCGGGGCCATCCCGGTGCCGGAAGCACTGGTGAACTACATCGACTATGAGGCATACGGGCGGGACGCCCGCATCAACGAGAACGGCCACTTCGCCCCCGGCGGCTATGTCCGGGGCAGCGGCGGGACGTTCACGGAGGTCTATCACGGCGTCCAGGACATTCCGGAGGAACATAAGGTGTTCGCCCTGCCCCGGCTCACCATCCGGGAGCAGATGGCGGCCTATCAGGAGATCATTGACGGCTCCTCCCTGGAGGGCTATCGGAAGATCACCCAAAGGGAACACGAGGGGCGATAGAAAGGAGGATCGCGTATCGACATAACACTGACTGCCCGCCTGGTCAATGCGGACAAGGTTCGGGAGGGTGAAGTGGCGGAGATCGGCGTGTCGTTCCCCACCACCAAAGCGGCCATGCGGGAGGCGCTGAAGGCCATCGGCGTGGACGGCATCCGCTGCCGGGAGGTGTTTCTCATGGAGCATGACAGCAACCTCAGCGGCGTCTGCCACTGTTTCAACCAGAGCGACCCGGCGGACGAGCTGAACTACCTGTGCCATCTGCTCTCGGACATGACGGACATGGAACTTGCCACCTTCCAGGCCGTGGTGGAGTACGGGGCCCACAACGAGAACGCCGCCGCCCTCATCAATCTGGCGCTGAATATCGAGTCCTATGATTTTTACATGGGCGTGGACAACGACAAGGAGTTGGGCCACATCTATGCCGACGAGATGGGGGACATCGACATTCCGGCGGCGGTGGAGCCCTTCTTCAACTACGAGGCATACGGGCGCACGGTGCGGCAGGAGGACAAGGGCTGCTTTGTAAACGGCGGCTATCTCATCCCCTCCGGGGTGGAGTTCCAGGAACGCTACCACGGCCCGGAGGACATTCCCAAAGAATACCGGGTGTTCGAGTTCCCCCAGCTCAGTATCCGGGAACGGCTGGCGGCCTGCCGGGAGGTGAGTGACAAGGCCGCCGCCCAGCGGGACAAGCCCGCCCCGGAGCCGGGGCGGGCGGAGCGATAGGCCCCTATGGGACACTTTGTCCCATAGGGCCGCCAGGATTCAGAAGGAGGTGATCGACTGGTAGAGGAAGAAGTGTCCCGGCGCACCATCGCGGTGTACGCCAAGGCGGGCAAGCTGACCCTGCGGGGGCTGGCCCACATTCTCCGGGCGGCGGGCCGTCAGATCCGCAAGGCCCACCGCAGCCACCAGACGCCCCACGGCAAACAGACGGTGCGGCAGCTCATGGGCCACGGGGAGGCCACCAGCAGTATTCCGGTGGAGGCCCCGGCCCTCTTTGACCAGGTGGCCCGGCGGTGGAAGGTGGACTACGCTTTTTACCAGCAGGAGCCGGGCAAGTACCTGCTGTTCTTCAAGTCCAAGCAGGCGGACGCCATCACCGCCTGTATGTCGGACTACTCCCGGCGGGTGCTGGGGCGGGACAAGTCCCGGCGCGTCCCCATTCTGGAGCAGCTGCGGCAGGCCAAGGCGCGGGTGCGGCGGCAGCCCCAGCGGGAGCAGGAACGGGTGAAGGAGGCGGCGCGTGAAGATCGGTAACATCAAGAAAATCCTGCTGCCAAACCTGCCCTACCTGTTTTTCCTGTGGGCGTTTCTGAAACTCGGCACCGCCTACCGGCTGGCCGAAGGCACGGACTTCGCCCATAAACTCATCGGCCTGGGCCAGACCATCTCCCCGGCCTTTGCCGACCTCGCCCCGGGGCTCCACCCCTTCGACTGGCTGGTGGGGATCGCCGGGGCGGCCCTTCTGCGGCTGGTGGTGTACGCCAAGGCAAAGAAGGCGAAAAAATATCGCCGGGATGAGGAGTATGGATCGGCGCGATGGGGCGGGCCCAAAGATATTGAGCCATTCACCGATCCCAAGTTTGAGAATAATGTCATCCTCACCGGGACGGAGCTGCTCACCATGAACACCCGGCCAAAAAATCCCGCCAACGCCCGCAACCTCAACGCCTGTGTGGTGGGCTCATCCGGCTCCGGCAAGACCCGGTTCTGGCTCACGCCCCAGCTGCTCCAGGCCCATTCCTCGTATGTGGTGGTAGACCCAAAGGGCGGCACCTTGTCCCAGGTGGGGGCCTTTCTCCAGCGCAAGGGGTACAGGATCAAGGTGTTCAATTCCATTGATTTTTCCAAATCCATGCACTACAACCCCCTGGCCTATGTGCGCAACGAGGCGGACATCCTCAAGTTCGTCAACACCCTCATCTCCAACACCAAGGGCGAGGGCAAGGAGAGCGATCCGTTCTGGACGAAATCGGAAACCCTGCTCTACTGCGCCCTCATCGCCTATATCATCTTCGAGGGCCCGCCGGAGGATCGGAACATGAATACCCTGGTGGACATGATCTCCGGCATGGAGGTGAAGGAGAACGACGAGGACTACATGAACGCGGTGGATTATATGTTTGCCGGGCTGGAGAAACGCAAGCCGGATTGCTTTGCGGTCAAGCAGTACAAGAAGTACAAGCTGGCCAGCGGCAAGACGGCAAAATCGATTCTAATTTCCTGCGGCGCCCGGCTGGCCCCCTTTGACATTCCCCAGCTCCGGGAGATCATGGCCTATGACGAGCTGGAGCTGGACAGGCTGGGTGACCGGAAAACGGCGGCCTTCTTCCTCATCAGCGATACGGACAGCACCTACAATTTCCTGGTGGCCCTGGCCTTCTCGCAGATGTTCAACCTGCTCTGTGAGCGGGCGGACAACAAGTACGGGGGCCGCCTGCCCCATCATGTGCGGGTGCTGTGGGACGAGGCGGCCAACACCGGGCAGGTGCCGAACCTGGAGAAACTGGTGGCCGTCATCCGCTCCCGGGAGGTGAGCCTGACCCTCTTTTACCAGCAGCTCGCCCAATGCAAGGCCATCTACGACAAGAACGCGGAAACCATCTTAGGCAACATGGACAGCGTGATCTTCCTGGGTGGCCGGGAGAGCAGCACCATCAAGGAGATCTCGGAGAACTGGCTGGGGAAGGCCACCATCTATATGCAGACGGACGGGCGCTCCAAGGGCCAGTCCGAGAGTTACAACCTCAACACCCAGCGGCTGGGCCGGGAGCTGATGACCCCCAGCGAACTTGCCACCATGCCCGGTGACAGGTGCATCTTGCAGCTCCGGGGCCTGCCGCCCTTTTACTCCCCCAAGTACGATCTGAAACGCCACCCCAACTACAAATTTACGGCGGAGGCGGACAAAACGCGCAACGCCTTTGACCTGGACAGGCTGATCCGCCGCAGGCGGCGGCCCGGCCCGGAGGAGGTGTGCGAGGTGTTCCAGGTGGACGAGCCGATCCCACTCACGGAGGAGGACGAGGACATCCTCAACTATGACGATGTGGACGACCCGGACGCCTTTTAAGATACATTCCCGTTCAATTCCCTATGGGACAAAGTGTCCCATACCACCTGCCGCCCACAGGGGCGGCTTATTTTATGGCCGGGCAATTCCCGGAGAAATGGAGGTTTTATGGCTTTTTTCAGTTCCGCAATCACGACCTTGCAGACCCTTGTGGTGGCCCTGGGCGCTGGCCTGGGCGTGTGGGGTGTTGTCAACCTTCTGGAAGGATATGGCTCCGACAACCCTGGCTCCAAAAGCCAGGGCATCAAGCAGCTCATGGCCGGAGGGGGCATCATCCTGCTGGGCACTACCCTGATCCCCGTACTCAGTACCCTGTTTTAAGGCTGGCCGCCTATGGATTTTCTCACCGACTGGCTCACAGGCTGGCTGAAAGACCTGCTCATTGACGGCATCATGGGAAACCTGGGCGGGCTGTTCGACAATGTGAACGCCTCAGTCGGGGACGTAGCGGCACAGGTGGGAACCACCCCGGCGGCGTGGAACGCCGGGGTGTTCTCCCTGATCCGGCAGCTCTCCGAGACGGTGATCCTGCCGATAGCGGGTATGGTGCTGACCTTTGTCGCCACCTATGAACTGATCCAGATGCTGTTGGAAAAGAACAATATGCACGAGGTAGACGTGGCGAACATCTACAAGTGGATGTTCAAGACGGCCATCGCCATTCTGATCCTGTCCAACACCTTCAATATCGTCATGGCGGTGTTTGACGTAAGCCAGAGCGTCATCGCCAGCGCGTCCGGGCTCGTCCAGGGCTCCACGGACATCTCGGCGGATATGCTGGCCGACCTGGAAACCACCCTGGAGGGCATGGGGATCGGCTCGCTGCTGGGGCTGTTCATGCAGTCCATTCTCATCCAGGTATGTATGCTGGCGCTGAACATCGTCATTTTCGTCATCGTGTATGGCCGTATGCTGGAGATCTATGTCATGTCCAGTCTGGCCCCCATCCCCATGGCGACCCTCTCCAACCGGGAGCTGGGGAGCATGGGGCAGAACTACATCAAGTCCCTGTTCGCCGTGGGATTCCAAGGGCTGCTCATTCTGGTGTGCGTGGCCATCTACGCGGTACTTGTCCAGGGCATCGCCACCAGCGGCGACCCCATCGGCTCCATTTGGGGTGCCATGGGCTACACGGTGCTGCTGTGTTTCATGCTGTTCAAGACGGGCAGCATCTCCCGGAGCATCTTCGGGGCCCACTGAGAAAGGAGGGAAAGCGACTAAAAGGGAAATCACATTGGGGAGCCTGTTCGACGGCATTGGGGTGTTCCCCCTGGCCGCCCGGCGCAGCGGCATCGTTCCCCTGTGGGCCAGCGAGATCGAGAAGGCCCCGGTGTCTATCACCCGGCGGCACTTCCCGGACATGGTACACCTGGGGGATGTGACGGCGCTGGACGGCGGGGCGGTGCCCCCGGTGGACATCCTCACCTTCGGCTCCCCCTGCCAGAACTTGTCGCAGATCGGGAACCGGGCGGGGCTCTCCGGCGAGAAGTCCGGCCTGTTCTTTCAAGCGATCCGTATCATGCAAGAAATGAGGGATGCCACTGGAGGTCAATATCCAGCTTTCGCTGTTTGGGAAAACGTCATGGGAAGCCTTTCTTCAAATGACCGGATGGATTTTGGCGCCGTACTCTCCGCCTTCACCGGCGCCGAGGTTTCAATGCCTCCTGCTGGAAGATGGGCGGGAGCCGGAATGGTGCGAGGGGGATGCCCTGACCTCTGCTGGCGGCTCCTGGACGCCCAGTATTGGGCAGAGCCCCGGCTGGCCCGGCGGCAGCGCATCTTCCTCGTGGCGGATTTTAGAGGGCGGCGTGCTGCCGAGGTACTGTTTAAGCCCCGGCCAGTGCGCCCACTTCCTCCGCCTTGCGGAGCGGGCGGGCTGCCCGCCGCCCCGGGAGATCGAGGCCCTTCTCTTGATCCAGGGGGGCGCGTACCCGTCATCCACCCCTTTCAGCTCTTTCGGATGCGGGGAGCGGCCAAGGCGGGAGATCAGGCGCAGTTCCAAGGGAGTTTTGGACGGCCAACTGACCCTTTTCCCACGCTTTTAGCCGGGGCGGTCAACCCCTTCGCCTTTTGGTACGCGGACGATCCGGCGGGGGGCTGCGTCCGGTTTCTGACGGAACTGGAGTGTGAGCGGCTCATGGGGCTGCCGGAGGGGTGGACGAAATACGGCGCGGAGGGCGAGCAGATTATACCGGCCCACCGCTACAAGGCGCTGGGGAACGCCATCGCGCTGCCCTGCGCGGACTACATCATGGAAGGGATCAAGGAAGTTATGGAAAAGGAGGATTGATTTATGCCAAACAATCAGGCGGCGGCTCCGGCCCCCGCCGTGGAGGAGGCAGCTGTCCGGGAGATGAACCGGCTGCTGTTCGAGGCCCCCATCGCGGAACTGGCGGAGAGCCAGGGCATCAGCATCGACGAGGCGGTGCGGCTGCGGGTGGAGAAGTCCCTGGAGGCCGCCCCGCTGCCCATCGAGGTCATGGTACGGCCCATCGAGCCCATGGGGAAACTGCTGGGCTACGCCAGCGTCAACATCGGCGGCATTGTGGTGGACGACTTCAAGGTGGTGGACGGCAAAAACGGGCTGTTCCTCAGTCCCCCCAGCAAGGAGTCCAACCGGACGCGCAGCGGCTACCGGGCCACCACGCGGGTGACCAGCCGGGCGCTGCAGGAGCGGCTGGACGCCCTGACGGTGGACGCCTACAACACGGCGGTGCAGAAATTGGTGGCCCGCGCCGAGGCCGTCCGGCCCGCCCCCATCCGGGAGCAGATGGCGCAGGCCGCCCGGGAGGCGGACAAGGCCAACGCCAGCCGACCCGCCCCGGAGCGGGGCAAGGAGGCCAGGGATGACCGATAGGCCACCTTTGGGACAAAGTGTCCCAGGCGGCCCGGCGGCCCCGGTGGAGTCCGGCATCCATCTCATGGACGGTATCGCGGGCCTGCGCGCCCTGCCCCGGCACTCGGTTGACCTGCTGCTCACCGACCCGCCCTACGGCACCACCCGGAACTTTTGGGATGTGCCCCTGCCCCTCCCGGAACTGTGGGAGGCGGTGAAATGGGCGGTCAAGCCGGACGGGGCCATCCTGTTTTTCGCACAGTGCCCCTACGACAAAATCCTGGGAGCGTCCAACTTGAAGATGCTCCGCTACGAGTGGGTGTGGTACAAGAGCCGGTGTACCGGCTTTCTCAACGCCCGCCGCGCTCCGCTGAAAAAGACGGAGAATATCCTGGTGTTCTACCAAAAGCTGCCGCTGTACCAGCCGCAGTTCGAGCAGGGCAAGCCCTACCAGCGCATCACCAAGACCACCGGGCTCAGTTCCAACTACGGCAAGTTCACCCGTACCGGGGGCGGCTCCCCGGACGGGCTGCGGTTCCCGGGGAATGTGCTGGCCTTCCCCACGGTGCAGCGCACCATCCACCCCACGCAAAAGCCGGTGGACTTGTGCGAGTATTTCATCCGCACCTACACCCGGCCCGGGGAGCTGGTGGCGGACATCTGCGCGGGCTCCGGTACCACGGCGGTGGCCGCCCTCAACACGGGCCGCCGCTATCTCTGCTTTGAAACGGCCCCGGCCATCTTCTCCACCGCCGCCCAGCGCATCCGGGAGGCGGAGGAGGCGGTGGCGCGGGGCGGGAAAGGAGTGTGAGCCATCGAGAAGTATCAAGTGATCTACGCCGACCCGCCCTGGCGGTATTCCGCCAAGAAGGTGCAGGGGGCGGCGGAACACCACTATCCCACCATGAGCATAGAGGAACTCTGCGCGCTCCCGGTGGCGGAACTGGCCGCCCCGGACAGCGCGCTCTTTTTGTGGGCTACCTTCCCCCAGCTCCCGGAGGCCCTGCGGCTCATCCGGGCCTGGGGCTTTGCCTACAAGACGGTGGCCTTTGTCTGGCTGAAACAAAACCGCAGATCCGAGGGCTGGTTCTACGGCTTGGGATTCTGGACGCGGGCCAACGCGGAGGTCTGCCTGCTGGCGACCAGGGGCCGCCCCAGGCGGCAGGCGGCCAATGTCCATCAATTCATCATTTCCCCCGTCCGGGAACACAGCCGCAAGCCAGACGAGGCCCGGGAAAAAGTTGTAGCCCTCATGGGGGATGTACCCCGTGTGGAGCTGTTCGCCCGGCAGACGCCCCCTGGCTGGGACGTGTGGGGGAACGAGGTGGAGCCCTCGGCGGGGCTGCGGGACACATTGTCCCAAACGGAAAGTGAGAGGTGATCCAAAATTCCCTATGTAAATGTACCCAACGACCTGTCCAAAATCAAAACCAAAGTGGCGTTCAATCTCACCAAGCGCCAGCTCATCTGTTTCGGCTGCGGGGCGGCGGTGGGCATCCCGGCCTATCTGCTGGCCCGCGGGGCCATCGGCAACACCGGCGGGCTGCTCCTCATGCTGGGGGTGATGCTCCCGGCGTTCCTGCTTGCCATGTATGAGCGGGACGGCCTGCCGCTGGAGAAGGTGGCCCGTAACATCATCCGGGCCAAGTTCCTGCGCTCCGGGCCGCGCCCCTACAAAACCGAAAATCTCTATGCCCCCTTTACCCTGGGGGCGGCGATGCGGAAGGAGGATGCGATTGCAAAACACAAGCGCGCAAAGAAAAAGGCCCGGAAGGGCTGACCGCCGGGGCATGGTGTCCGCCCAGCAGACCATCCCCTATGTGGCGATGTACCCGGACGGGGTGTGCCAGCTCCCCGGCGGCCTGTTCACCAAAACCGTGGAATATGAGGACATCAACTACTCGGTGGCAAGCAGCGAGGATCAAGCCGCCATCTTCAGCGGGTGGAGCGCCTTTCTCAACTACTTTGACAGCGCCCTGCCCTTCCAGCTCTCCTTTGTCAACCGCCGCTCCCACGCCGCCAGCCGGTACAAGGTGAATATCCCCATGCAGTCGGACGAGTTTGACAGCATCCGGGGCGAGTTCGTGTCCATGCTCAAGCGGCAGATCGCCAAGAGCAACAACGGCATTGACCGGGCCAAGTACATCACCTTCGGTGTCCCCGCCGGGACGCTGGGCGAGGCCCGTCCCCGGCTGGAGCGGGTGGAGGCCGACGTGGTAGGCAATCTGCACCGGCTGGGCGTCCAGTCCCGGCCCCTGGACGGGCGGGAGCGGCTGGCGGTACTCCACGGCCAGACCCACCCCGGTAGCCGGGAGCCCTTCCGGTTCTCCTGGGCGGACATCCCCCGCACCGGCATGAGTACCAAGGACGCCGTGGCCCCCAGCGGGGGCTTTGACTTCTCCCGCGTCCGCACCTTCCAGGTGGGCCGCTACCACGGAGCGGTGTCCTATCTGCAAATCCTGGCCTCGGAGTTGTCGGACAAGCTGCTGCGTGAGATCCTGGAACTGGACGCGGAGTTGACCGTCACCATGCACATCCAGACGGTAGACCAGCTCAAGGCCATCAAGACCATCAAGGGGAAGGTATCGGACATCGACAAGATGAAGGTGGAGGAGCAGAAAAAGGCCATCCGGGCCGGGTATGACCCGGACATCCTGCCCCCTGACCTCATCACCTTCTCCAAGGACGCCGCCGACCTGCTCTCCGATCTCCAGTCCCGCAACGAGCGGATGTTCCTGCTGACCTTCACCATCATCAACCTGGCTCCCACCCTCCAGCGGCTGGAAAACGATGTGTTCACGGTGAACGGCATCGCCCAGAAATACAACTGCGCCATCAAGCGGCTGGACTGGCAGCAGGAGCAGGGCTATGTGTCCTCCCTGGTGCTGGGCCACAATGAGGTGGAGATCCAGCGGGGCATGACAACCAGCTCCACCGCCATCTTCGTCCCCTTTATGACCCGGGAGCTGCGCATGGGCGGCCAGGCCCTCTACTACGGCATGAACGCCCTCTCCCACAACATCATCATGGCTGACCGGAAAAAACTGAAATCCGCCAATGGAATGTACCTGGGCTCCACCGGCTCGGGCAAGAGCTTTGCCGCCAAAAGAGAACTTATCAACGTCTTTCTGGCGACCCAGGATCGCATCCTCATTGTAGACCCCATGGGAGAATACGCCCCGCTGGTGCGGCGGCTGGGCGGGCAGGTCATCGAGATCGCACCGGACAGCCCCCACCACATCAACCCCATGGACACCCAGCTCGACCTGGGCGGGGACGAGAGCCCCCTGTCCATGAAGGCCGACTTCCTGCTGTCCCTGTGCGAGCTGGTGGTGGGCGGCAAGGAGGGGCTGCAGCCCATTGAGAAAACCGTCATTGACCGCTGTGTCCGGCAGGTGTATCGGGAGCTGGCCCTGGGGATCGGGGACGGCAAGCCGCCCCTGCTCCAAGACCTCTATGAAGAACTGCTCCGGCAGCCGGAGGCGGAGGCCAAGCGGGTGGCGACGGCCCTGGAACTCTACTGCACCGGCTCCCTCAACCTCTTTAACCACCCCACCAACGTGGATTTGACCTCCCGTGTGGTGTGCATCGTCCTCAAGGGGCTGGGGGAAAACCTGCGGAAGATCGCCATGCACATCACCAACGACTTTGTGACCTCGGCGGTGAACACCAACTTCCACAGCGGGATCGCTACCTGGTGCTACTTCGACGAGTTCCATATCCTGCTCCGGGACGCCCTCACCGCCAGCTACTTCGTGGCCGTGTGGAAGATGCTCCGCAAGAAGGGCTGCGTCCCCAGCGCCCTGACGCAGAACGTCAAGGATTTATTAGCAAGCCGGGAGATCGAGGCCATCCTGGACAACACCGACTTCATGGTGCTGCTGTCCCAGGCCCAAAGTGACCGGGCGATCCTGGCAAAGCAGCTGGGTATCTCGGAGCATCAGCTCTCCTACATCACCCACTCCAATTCCGGCGAGGGCCTGCTGTTCTACGGCAGCACCACCATCCCCTTTGTGGATCGGTTCCCCAAGGGGGAGATTTACGACTTGCTCACCACCCGCCCGGAGGACTTGAAGAATGAGCCGGGAGCGTGACCGGGGCCGGGAACCCAGGCAAGACCCGGCGCCCCGGCTGGCCCCTGACCGGGAGCGGGAGGAAAGGCTTTCTGACCCGCTGCGGTTTGGGCCGGAGCGGGAGCCCCAGGGGGATGCCCCCAAAGGCCGCCGCCCGGACTGGAAAAAGGCATCCGCCCGGAAGGTGCGGGAAACCACAGCACCGGCGGAGCCGGTGCGCCGGGAAGATACCGCCCCCGAGGCGGCACCGGACACAGAGGGCCGCCCCGACCCTCTGGATAACCGGCCAGACCCGTTCCCTCCTGACCGAGCGGCGGAGCATGGGAAGTCCCCGGATGATCCCCGGGAGGGCCCGGCGTCCCGCCTGCGCTTTGAGGAGGAGGCTGCCCCCGGCACAGCGCCAAGCGATACACCCAAAGGCCCCCGGCCTGCTGGCCGGGGGCCCTCTCCGTCCCGGAAGGCCGGGGCCGGTATGGGACAAAGTGTCCCAAGGGACGGCCCGCAGCAGGAAACCGGCGGCAAGTTCCGCCAGGAGAGCAATCAGGACAAGATAGGCCGCGCCAAGTTCCGCGTGGAAAAGCAGGAGGCCAAGCTGGGGAAGGCCCAGGACAGGCTGGCAAAGCAGAAACCGCCCCGGAAAAAGGGCCTTGTCCGCAAGGCCCTGGGGGCCGCCGGGTGGACGGCCCACGGCTATGTCCACAGGAAGATTTACGAGAACGAGCAGGAGAATGTGGGCATCGAGGGCGGCCACCGCTCCGAACTGGCGGCGGAAACCGTGGGCCGGAAACTGTACCGCTACGGCAAACGCAAGGTGCGCCAGCACCCCGCCAAGGCCGCCCAGCGGGCGCAGTCCAGGTTCACCAAGGCCACGGCGGACTACCATCTCCGCATGGCCGCCCAGGAACATCCGGGGCTGGAGAAAAATCCGTGGAAACGCTTTCTGTATAAGCGGCGGCTGAAACAGCAGTACCGCAAGCGGGCAAAGGAGGCGGCCAAGTACGGCGCGACGGCGGCGCGAAAGACCGCCACGGTGACAGAGCGGGCCGCCGTCCGGGCGGTGGGCTTTGTCAAGCGCCATCCCGTGGGGGTGTTGCTGGCCCTGGCCTGCCTGCTCATTGTGGTGCTGTTCCAGTCCTGCGTTTCCTCCCTGGCTCCCCTGGGCAGCGGCGCGGGGGGCGGCATCGGAGCCACCACCTATGCCGCCAAGGACGAGGACATCCTGGCGGCGGAGGCGGCCTATGACGGTATGGAGGCGGAGCTGCAAGACTACCTGGACAACTACCGGAACACCCACGACTATGACGAGTACCACTTCGACCTGGACGAGATCGAGCATGACCCCTATGTGCTGATCTCCATCCTGTCGGCACTCCATGAGGGGGAGTGGACGCTGGCCGATGTGGAGGGCACCCTGGAAACCCTCTTTGACCGCCAGTACATTCTCACCGAGGAGGTGGTGGTGGAAACCCGCTACCGCACAGAAACCTCCACCGACCCGGAAACCGGCGAAACGACCACGACCCAGGTGCCCTACGACTGGACGATCTGCACCGTCACCCTGGAGAACTTCAACCTGTCCCACCTGCCCGTCTACCTGATGGGCGAGGAACAGCTCTCCCGGTATGCCCTCTACATGGCGTCCCTGGGGAACCGGCCCGACCTGTTCCCCGGCTCCGGCTATGTAGGCAAGTACACCCAGCCGGTGGAACGCTACGAGGTGCCCGCCGCGTATCTGAGCGACGAGCAGTTTGCCGCCCTGCTCACCGAGGCGGAGAAGTATGTGGGCTATCCCTATGTGTGGGGCGGCAGCTCCCCAGCCACATCCTTTGACTGCTCCGGGTATCTCTCCTGGGTGCTGAACCAGTGCGGCTGGGACGTGGGGCGGCTGGGAGCCCAGGGGCTCTACAACTACTGCACCCCCACCAGCAATCCCCAGCCCGGCGATCTGGTGTTCTTTGTCGGCACCTACGACACGCCGGGCGTCAGCCATTGTGGGCTCTACCTGGGCGATGGGATGATGCTCCACTGTGGCGATCCCATCGGCTACGCAAATCTGAACACGGACTATTGGCAATCCCATCTGTATGCCTATGGCCGTCTACCTTGAAACGAATGGAGGTTTTACATGGCAACCAGCAAGAGTGCGAAAATCCAGACTGAGATCGAGAAGGTCAAGGCCAAGATCACCGAGCAGCAGGCCCGGCTGAAGGAACTGGAACAGAAGAAACTGGAGGCGGAGAACACCGAGATCGTGGACATCGTGCGGGGCCTGAGCATCTCCCTGGACGAACTGCCGGTGCTGCTCCAGGCCATCCGCTCCGGCGGCCCGCTGGGACAAAGTGTCCCGAAGGATGCCCCTGCCACGGAGGGAAAGGAGAGCGAGGAATGAAACAGTATCGTGTCCTGACGGCGGCGCTGTGCGCTGCCTTTTTGCTGTGCGGCATGGCCGCTCCGGCCTATGCCTACTCGGACGAGCCCACCGGGGGCTATACGGAAGCCGACCCCGCCCCCACCGACGAGGATGTGACCGCGGAGGAGGCCCCCGTGGAGGAGGCCGCCCCGGAACCGGGCCAGGGCTTTTCAGAGGAGGGCCAGTTCGTCACCCGCGACCTGCTCTATGACGAGAACACCAACAAGCAGTTTATCACCGTCCAGACCAAGGGCGGCAGCACCTTCTATCTCGTCATTGACTACGACAAGCCCGTGGACGAGGAGGGGGAGCAGTATGAAACCTACTTTTTGAGCCAAGTGGACGAGTCCGACCTGCTGGCCGCGCTGGAGGCGTCCGGCGGGGAGCTGCCCGCCTGCACCTGTACGGAGAAGTGCGCGGCGGGGGCCGTCAATACGGATTGCCCCGTGTGTGCCACCAACATGACCGAGTGCGCGGGGGTGGAACCGGAGCCGGAGCCTACCGAACCGGAGGAGCCCGAGGAGGCCCAGGAGCCGGAGGCCGGATTCCCGGCGGGGACGCTGCTGCTGGCCCTGGCTGTGGTGGTCATCGGCGGCGGGGCCGGGTGGTATTTCAAAATCTACCGCCCCAAGCAGGAGCGGGCGGAGGCCCAGGTCCAGGAAGACTACCCCGACGAGGCCGGCCCCTATGACGATCCTGACGGGGACTACGACCCCTATGGCGGGGAGGACGACCCGGAGGACGAGGAAACGGAGGGCAGGTCTTGAACTTCACCGACAGCAGCCTGGAGCGGGAGATGAAACGCAGGCCCCGCCCGGAGCGGCCCGCCCCGGCCCCGGCGCCCCGCGGCTCCCGGTGCGCCGGGTGCCCCTATTGGAGCGGGATTCGCTGCATGACCTGTTTCCGCTCCCTGCTGGGAAACCGGCGGTGCGGGAGGTGATGCGGTGGCCCGTGAACTGAGCCGGGAGGAAAAACGATCCATCCGTGCCCTGGTGACCCGGTGGTGCGCCAACTATGACCGGGACTACGGATGTCTGCCATTGGAGTGTGAGTGTTATATGCTGACAAAATGCTGGACGGGCCCCATGTGCCGGTACTTCCGGGAGGCCGTTCTCCCCCTCGACCCGGCGCTGGCGGCGGCCCTGGCCCGGGAGGGGCCGGTGGAGGAACTGCGTATCTGCCCCCTGTGCGGCAGGGCCTTCCTCCCCAAGCGGCGGCAGCGGTACTGCTCCCCGGCCTGTCAGGCGGAGGCCAACCGCCGCAAGAGCCGGGAGCGGATGCGCAGCCGACGCCGGAAACAGGGGTACAAGCGTTACGATTAAAGCCCCGGAAAAGCCCCGTATCACAAGGCTTTCCGGGGCCGCTTTTGCGGGGGCGGTATGGTTTTATGTCTGGCCCCCGTTTTCCCGGATTATTCAAACATCTTGCCCCCCGCCCCTTCGGGACACTTTGTCCCAGGCGGGCGGGGGCCTGGAAGGAGGCAGTATGGACAAAAATCAAGGCTATTCCATTCTCCGCGCCGCCATGCTGGAAAACGGCAGAGGCTTTGCCCTGGGGCATCACCCCACGGCACCGTCCGCCTATGTGACCTGGGCCTGCTACGATGACGAACACGGCCAGCGGCAGTATGAGTGGGGCCACTATGGGGACGATTTTTCCGCGATGGAGCAGGACTTCAACCGCAGACTGACAGCGTATCAAATGCAATTCAAAGTCCGCGTTGTCCAGGTGGAGGCCCCCGGCCTTTACAAATACTATTCCACCCAGCGGCCTGTGGACATCGGCACATTTCCGAAACCGGCCCACAATGCCCCGGATGAGATCGTCAACTACGACCAGCGCGTCTCCGTGGAGGGCGGCGCGTTCCTGGCCTGGGGGCATCTGACCTATACCAAACCGCTGACGGACAAGCAGGTGTCCGACTATGAGCTGCGGCCCGCACCGGAGGTTGCCGAGTTGTGCCGGAACAGCGGCAGGCCCCGCCCGATTGCCGAGCAGCTGCGGGACGCCCAGGCTCAGGCTGACCGGAGCCCGGCGGCTCCCCGGAAGGACGCCCCGGATCGGGGTGAGCGTTAGGAGGTGGCAAGATGCCGAAATACTATCCCATCAGCGAGGAGGCGGCCCGGCGGGCCAACGACCTCAACAGCTACTATGACTACAAGCCCGGTTCCGCCACGGCCAGCTATCAGGCCCAGGTGGACGCCGCCTACCGGCTGGCGGAGGAGCAGAAGAAAAAAGTCGATCCCATGTACCATGACAAGATCGACCATCTGGCAGACCTCTATGCCCGGAAACTGGCGGAAAATCTCAACCAGGCCCATGCCATTGACGCCCGGGTGCCCTCGATCCTGATTGCCGGGGGCGGCAACTTCCCTGTGCGGCGAAAGGAAAAGCAGAACGCGGCCCGGGACAAAAACATGGGCGAGTATCAGCACATCCAGGGGCTCCTGGACAAGATTCGCTCCACGGGTACGGCGGGCATCTCCGCCGACGACAAGCTGGCGGTGGAGAAACTGGAGGCCAAACTGGCCGGGCTCAAGGCCGACCAGGAACACATGAAGGCCGTCAACGCCTACTACCGCAAGCACAAGACCCTGGAGGGCTGCCCCGGCCTGACCCCGGAGGGGATCGCCAAGCTCCAGGCATCCATGGCGCGGGACTGGCGGAAAGACCCGGCGCCCTATCCCTCTTTCCACCTCACCAACAACAACGCCAACATCCGCCGGGTGCAGCAGCGCATTGACGATCTGAAAAACCGGGGGGATTTCGTGGGCTGGGCGTTCCCCGGCGGCAGGGCGGAGATCAACGAGGGGGAAAACCGGCTCCAACTGTTCTTTGACGAAAAGCCCGCCGAGGAGCAGCGCCGGGAACTGAAAAGCAACGGATTCAAGTGGGCCCCCAGCCAGGGCGCGTGGCAGCGGCAGCTCAACCGGAACGCCATCTTTGCGGCGGGGCGCATGGACTTTCTCAAGACCGAGGACGGCCAGAGCCCCGTCCGGCTCCAGCCCTTTGCCCGGCAGGAGCGGGAGGAGCCGTCCCGGTGAGCCGGAACAGGCGGCGTCCCATCCATCTCCATGTGATGGTGTCCGAGGCGGAACTGGCGCAGATCCAGGAGCGCATGGCCGAGGCGGGCATTACGAACATGGGGGCCTATGTGCGGAAAATGGCCCTCAATGGGTATGTTCTCCACGTTGACCTGGGGCCGGTGCGGGAGCTGGTGTCCCTCCAGCGGCGGTGCGCCAACAATCTCAATCAGGTGGCGATCCAGGCCAACACCTACGGAGGCATTTACCCTGACGAGATCAAGGCCCTGCAACGGGACTACGCTGACCTGTGGGGGCCGCTGTCCGACCTGCTGAAAAAACTGGCCCAGGTGGTGGAATTGTAAAAGCCGGGGAGCGGTACGCCGCTCCCCGGCTTGCCCGGGTATGGGACGCCTCGTCCTGTATCGGGGCAAGCCGGAGGCATCCTTTACACCCTATTTTTACAGAGTTATAATATCCATATAGAGGGAAACCAACAGAAAATACAAAACTTTTTAGGAGGTTTTCACTATGCGTTTTCTGCTGCGGGTCATCGTGTTCCCCTTTGCCGTTGCCTGTTCGATCCTTGCCGCCCTGGTCAGGCTGGCGGCGGGGATGTCCGGCGCTCTGCTGGAGGCCCTGGGCGGGCTCTGCCTGGTTTGCGCCCTGTTCGCATGGTTCATCCAGGGCAGCGGCTCCGACGGCCTGCTCATGCTGGGCATCGCCGTGTTCTTCGTGGCGCTGGGCCTGCTGGCCGATGCCATCGCCGGGGGCCTGAGTTCTCTTGCGGACGCCCTATGCGGCGTGGTGTTCGGGTAAACCTTTGGGACACTTTGTCCCACCAACTGACCGGCGGCTATGAGGCCGCCGGTTTTCTAAACAGAGAGGAGGTGCTGCCACGGCCACCACGCGCCTGATCGTCCACCATATCAGCAGAGGGGAAACCGTCGCCCAATCCCTCAAAGACCGCTTTGCCTACGGGCAAAATCCCGACAAGACCCAGGGCGGCGAATTGATCTCCGCCTACCAGTGCGACCACATGACCGCCGATGCGGAGTTCCTGCTCTCCAAGGCGAAGTACAAGGCCGCCACGGGCCGGGAGCAGAAACGGGATGCCGATGTGCTGTGCTATCAGATCCGCCAGTCCTTCAAGCCGGACGAGATTACCCCGGAGGAGGCAAACCGGGTGGGCTACGAAACGGCGATGCGCTGGACAAAGGGCAAGTATCAGTTTTTTGTCTGCACCCATACCGACAAGGGCCACATTCACAATCACATTTACTACAATTCCACGGCCTATGACCGCTCCAGGAAATTCCGCAACTTCATCGGCTCCAGCTTTGCCCTGCGGCGGCTGTCTGACCGGGTATGCCTGGAACACGCGCTATCCGTGGTAGAACGGCCCAAGCTACACAGCAAGGGCCGTTTTCTGCATTATGGGCAGTGGCAGGGCGAGGCCCGGCCCCCGTTCCAAAAGGAACAGATACGCTGGGCCATAGATGCGGCCCTGTCTGAACGCCCCGCCGACTTCGCTGATTTTCTCCGGCGCATGGAGGCAGCGGGCTTTCAGGTGGTGCATGGACGGGGCGGGGTGATCTCATTCCGCGCTCCCGGCCATGACCGGGCGGCCCGGCTCCGGGCATCCACCCTGGGGGTAGGCTATGGGCCGGAGGATATTCAGGCTGTGATTGACGGCAAGGCCCCCACGCGCCAGCCTAAACAGGCGCGGCCCCGGCCCAAGCCCCAGCGCGTTAATCTGCTGATTGACATTCAGGAAAAAATGCGCCAGGGCAAAGGCCCGGCCTATGAGCGGTGGGCCAAGGTGTATAACCTCAAACAGATGGCAGCAGCCCTCATGTTTTTGCAGGAGCACCAGCTCACCGAGTATGACCAGCTCGCTGCGCAAGCTGACGGAACGGCCCAGCGGTTTCATGCGCTGGCCGGGGAACTGCGTCAGACCGAGGCTGACCTCGCCAAAACCTCCGCGCTGATGGAGGCTGTGGTGCAGTACGCCAAGTCCCGGCCTGTGTTCGAGGGGTACAAGGCGGCCCGGTACAGCAAGAAATATCTGGCCGAGCATGGCCCGGAGCTGGCCGACTACCGGGCAGCGAAGGCGGCACTCAATGAGCTGCTGGACGGTGAAAAGCTCCCGAAGATGGACGCGCTAAAAGAAAAACGCCGCAAACTTGCAGCGCGAAAAAAAGCCCTCTATGCCGAGTACCGGGCGGC
>ENA-UEYL01001293-UEYL01001293.1-human-gut-metagenome-genome-assembly--contig:-NODE-1293-length-22119-cov-3.852645_pt1 | contig 22119 bp, 20 predicted proteins | sample MGYA00242941_ERZ507946 | MGnify/ENA primary metagenome ERZ507946 (study PRJEB26167, sample SAMN06115482) | human gut metagenome | host: Homo sapiens | place: China:Guizhou | collected 2015-03-11...
CCGTCATAACCGGCAGTCTGAAGCCCGGACTCCGGCCACTTTAGCTGGAAGGTGTCTCCCGGCCCCTTTCCGGAGGGGAAGTAGGCCCAGCGCATCACTTCAGGGTGTGCCTCCTCTAACTCAGTAAATTGTTCAGCGGTGCAGGAGAATTTCATGGCATTGCCCTTCTGGATATCCTCAAAGAAGGCGGGGGCGACCGCCATGATCGCGTCAAAAGAGGCGTAATCCGTGCTGTTCTTCTTGTTATACCAGGCCACAAAGTAGTTTGTCAGGCTGTCATAACCCTCTTCTGCCAGGGTGTCGTAGAGGGTGACAATCTGCCCAAGCGAAATATTGACCGAGCTGGTGTTAAACAGGTCTTTGAGCATCTGGTTGGAAACCATGCTGCTGGTAAAACGGAAGGGGATCCACTGTCCGTCATAGCCCAGCACGGGGAGCAGTTCACTCTGTTCCATGCCGCTTGTATCGGCGGATGCCAGGGTGAAGCTGCCGGGTTTGTAGCGGTAGGAATTCCCGGACTCATTGTGAATTTCAATGTCAAACTGCGCCGCGTCACCAGGATACTGCACGGTATCTGCAAGGGCGTCCGCCAGCTTGCTCAGTTCGAGAACCTGGTCGCCCTCTGCACCCTCCTGGATGGTGTAGACCAGCTTGGCGGGCGCGTCCTCGGTTTCTTCGACAAATTCACAGCTTACCGTGTCGGACTGCGGCTTGTAGTCCACGGTGCAGGTCGGCTCCGGCCAGTCGATTTCGGCGCCGTCCGACTGGGTGGCAGGCTCTGCCGCATATGCGGCGGGTGTTGTTATCAGCAGCGTGGAAAGGGCGAGCAGCGCTGACAAGACTCGCTTTTTCATAAAAAACGTTCCTCCTTATTCAAAACAGGTGCCTCTATATAAACATCCGAAAATGGATGACCATTTGGAGGGGGAGGGCGAGGAGCTGCGCCTCTTTCGGGCTTTGTTGGGAAACCTCTGCTTTTTCAGCCTGCGGGCAGAAGTGTCAAAACATGCAGACAAAACAAAAGCTATTGCTAAATTTTTAGCAATAGCGCTTGTTTTTGCCCTTCATTTGTGGTATATTATGTAAAAATATGAGGACAGACGTTTGTTTGAAAAGGTAGAGGTTTTCAAACAAAGAGCACCTGCCGGACTGCAAAAAACAGCCCCCGGAACCTTTTGGTTCCGGGGGCTGCTGTTTCATCCGTTCCGGCGGGCGAGCTTGAGGACCAGGGCGGTGCGGTCGTCGGCGGCGCCCACCTGGGCGCCGCTGTCGTCGATGAGAGCCTGGGCCAGCTCCCGGGGGCTGCCGCCGTCAAAGGCGGCCAGCCGGTCACGCACCCACTGGTCGGATGCGCTGCCGGCCACGCCGTCGGTGACCAGAAGGACACAGTCTCCGGCCTCCAACTGGAGGCGGGTCACGTCGGGGGAGACCCCCTCCCCGGCGGTGAGGCCGGCGGGGAGGGCCGTGCCGGTGATGCGGCTGACGGAGTAGCCCTTTTTCACATAGGTGGGGGCGGCGCCGTACTTGTACACCCCGGCCTCGCCAGTGAACAGATCCACCCGCAGCAGGTCGATGGTGGTGAAGCCGCCGGCGGCCTCGTCGTTGCGCAGGGCCAGGGCGGAGTTGAGGGTCTTGAGGGCGGACTCCGGCTCAATGCCCGCTTCCAGAAACTGGCGCAGCAGCCGGCAGGTCAGCGCCGACTCCTTGCGTGCCTCCTCCCCGGTGCCCATGCCGTCGGAGAGCAGCAGGCACAATAGCCCCGTCTCTGTGGAAAAGGAGGCCAGCGTGTCCCCGCACACCTTCTCTCCCTCCCGGGGCCGCAGGGCCGCGCCGATGCGCCCGTGGGGAGCGTGGGCAGACACCGGCGCCGACTCCAGCGTGGCGGCGGTGGCCGTCAGCAGCTCGCTGAGCTGGGCATACTGACCCCGGGCGCTGCGGCGGGTGTTCTCCAGCTCCCGGCGGTACTGCCGGCGCAGCAGGTAGGCGGTGAGCTCTCCATTGATGGCGCTGATGAGATCAGGCAGATGGATGCAGCGGTCCGCAAAATAGGACGGGAAATCCTTGGCCATAGCCCGCCCCCGCTCCAGGAGATAGGGCGTGGCATCGTTCATGGCGTTGAAGGTGCCTGTGTACTCCCGCTGCCAGCAGTGCTCGCACAGGGCACAGTTGCGGCACACCTTCTCCGCCGCCCGGTCAAACACCACTGCCGGGTTTTCCTCCGTGGAGCCCTGGGGCACCCGGCCCATACTGTCATAGAGATCCCGCAGCGCCGCGGCCGTCCGGTCCAGACGGCTGCGCAGCCGCTCCCCGGCGGCACCGGCGGGCTCTCCCTGGGGCCGCAGCACCCGCTTGCCGCCAAAGAGCCGCCCCGGCAGCATCAGGAAGACTCCCGCGCCGAATATGGCCTCCAGCATCAGCGGCCGGGCCAGAGGGTGCTGCACCGGCAGCAGCGCCAAAAACACCGCCGCCAAAAACGCCACGGCACACCGGCCCCGCCGGCCCTGACGGAGGCCCGCCAGCAGTCCGCCCAGGCCATAGGCCCCGCCGAAGAGCATGCTGCCGGAGGCAGCGCAAAGATCCGTCACCAGTCCCGTGCCAAGGCCCATGGCCGCCCCCACCGCGGCCCCTCGCTGACAGGCGGCGTACACCACCAGCGCACACTCCAGTGCCCGTCCGGCAGACAGCTCGCCCACCGTCACATCCCCCAGGGTCAAAAGAAGGGACATGGCCAAAAACAGCACGCCGTCCGGCTCCAGCCGCTCCTGCCCCATCTGCAGAAGCGGCCGGTAAAACCAGGCGGCGGCCCCGGTGAGCAGCGCGGAGGCAAGGCAGGGTGCCGCGTCCGCAAGCGGAGAGAGGGACTGGGCCACATAGATGACCCCCACCGTCAAAAAAAGTCCCGCAGCCACCACCGCGCACCAGCGCCGGTCCTCCACCGCCCGCCAGCCCCGCAGGGCCTGGGCTGTGGTGAAGATGAGTGCGGCGGTGGCCAGGAACGGCAGTCCCTGGGCAAAGTCCATGAATACCAACGCCCCAAGTCCCGCTCCCGCCAGCGCGGCGGCGCCGCCCATCCCCGGCCCGGCGGCCGATACGCACCCCAGGGCAAAGGGGGCATAGCCGCCGGGACAGCGGGCTGCACAAAGGGCCGCCGTCAAAAAAAAGCGGATCCCCGCCGCCAGCAGCCGCGCACGCTGCTCTTTCCCCAAAGTGATCTGACCGTGCTGCACAGCCTGTCCCTCCTGCATCCGTAGTTTTCCACCATTTTACAGTCCCCTGCCGGAAAAAGCCGTCGGGAAATGGTACGGCGCGTAATTTTCACCGGGACGTTCCGGGTGGACTTTTCCCGTGGGACATGGTATGATACTAGGAGTTTTGATTTGGAAAGGGGCTTTTTTATGCGCATCGGAACCGTGGAGATCGACTCCCTCCTTGCACTGGCACCCATGGCCGGCGTCACGGACGTGGCGTTCCGGCAGATCTGCCGGGAGCTGGGCGCCGGCTATACCATCACGGAGCTGATCTCCTCGAAAGCCCTTTGCTATCACGATAAAAAGACGTTTTCCCTGCTGCAGCAGGCGCCGGGGGAGCACCCGGCCGCTGTGCAGATCTTCGGCAGCGATCCGGTGTGTATGGCGGAGGCGGCCCAGATCGCCATTGCCGAGACCGGAGCGGACATCCTGGACATCAACATGGGCTGTCCCATGGGCAAGATCGTCAATAACGGCGACGGCGCCGCCCTTATGAAAGACCCGGACAAGGCCGGGCGCATCGTGGAGGCGGTGGTGAAAGCCGTGTCCGTGCCGGTGACCGCCAAGTTCCGCCGGGGCTGGGACATGGGCAGCTGCAACTGCGTGGAGTTTGCCCAAACGCTGGAGCAGGCGGGCGCCTCCGCTGTGGCGGTCCACGGCCGCACCAGGGCCCAGGTATACGGCGGCACGGCGGACTGGAACTGCATCCGCCAGGTGAAGGAGGCCGTCTCCATCCCCGTCATCGCCAACGGGGACATCTGGAAGCCGGAGGACGCGGCGCGGATCCTGCGCCATACCGGAGCGGACATGGCCATGATCGGCCGGGGGTGCTTCGGCAACCCCTGGATCTTCCAGCAGGCCAAGGCCGTGCTGGAAGGGCGGGAGATGCCGCCCCTGCCGCCGCTTTCCCAGCGGTGCGACACGGCGGTACGGCAATTCGAGCTGGCGGCCCAGGCCAAGGGCGAGCGGGTGGCCGTGCTGGAGGCCCGGCGGCATTACTGCTGGTATCTCAAGGGCGTGCCCCACTCCGGCTATTATAAGGAAAAGATCGTGCAGATGAACACCCTGGAAGACGTGTATCAGGTAACGAAAGGGATCAAAAGGGATCTGACATGAGGGACTTGCAGGAAGAAAAGTGGGTGGCCGATGCCCGGCGGGGCGATATGGCCGCCTTTGAATCGCTGCTGCGGCGCTATGAAAAGCGGGTGCTGGCCCTGACCGGGCGCATGTGCCGCAATCCGGAGGATGCCCAGGAGGCCGCCCAGGAGGCGTTTTTGGCTGCCTGGCAGGGGCTTTCCTCGTTCCGGGGGGACTCCAGCTTTTCCACCTGGCTCTACCGGCTGGCCTCCAATGCCTGCGTGGATCTGCTGCGCCGGGAGGGGCGGCACAGCGGTGCCGTCGGCCCCTCTCTCAACGACGAGGAGACAGGACTGGACGTGCCGGACACGGCCCCCTCTCCCCAGGAATCGGCGGAGCGCAAGGAGCTGCGCGAGCAGATCGAGGCGGGGCTCCAGTCCCTTTCCCCGGAGCACCGGCAGGTGCTCATCCTGCGGGAGATCCACCAGCTCAGCTACGAGGAGATCGCCCAGTCCCTGGAGCTGGATCTGGGCACGGTAAAATCCCGCATCAACCGGGGCCGCAAGCAGCTTCGAAATTTTTTGATCCGCAGCGGGAACTTTTCTCTCCCATCTGCGTCCAAAAAGACAGGAAAGGAGGGCTGAACAATGAAAGAATGTACCTCATTTGAAGCCCTGCTGGATCCGTTTGTGGACGGAGCGCTCTCTCCGGAGGAAATGGCCCGTGTCCAGTCCCATCTGGACCAGTGCCCCGCCTGCCGGTCCTATGTGGACGATGCCCTGGCCATCCGGGCCGCTCTGGGCGGCTGGGAGGAAACGCCCGTACCGGAGGACTTTGACCGCCGCGTCATGGACGCGGTCCGCGCCCATCCCCGCCGCCGTCGCACCCCCTGGAAAAAGGTGGTGCTGCCTCTGGCAGCCTGCTTTGCCGTTGCGATTTTGGCGCTGCCCCTGCGCACGCAGCTTTTGAAGTCTCCCGAGCAGACCCCCGCTCCCGCCGCCGAGACGCCCCAGACGGCCCAGGCCGAAGCTTCCGCCGAAGAAGCCGCCCCGGCCGCGGAGGCGGATCTGACGCCGGATGCACAGGTGCCCGCCCAGGAGGATGCCGCCGAAGAGCAGCTCCGCCAGGCGCCCGCATCCTTTGACACGGAGGATACTGCCGAGTCCGCCTCCCAGCCTCCCCGGATGCTGACCGGGGAAAGCGGCTCAAGCCGCGCCGACACTCCCCAGGCCTACCTGTCCTCCGGCAATCCTGCCGCGCAGGACGAGGCCCCGGTGCAGGATGAGACCCCTGCGCAGGACGAGCCGCCTGTCTCCGAGGCCACCGTGTCGGCTGCCAACTCCGCCCAGGTGCCCTTTGCCACATTGACGCTGACAGAGGACCAGGCCGGCAGTCTGCTGGAGGGGTATACGCCGGAGGAGGAAAGCGCCGGCAGGACCGTCTACCGTCTGGACAGCGCCGCCTATGTGCAGCTCAAATGCGCCCTTATCGCCACGGGCAGTCTGCCCGACACGGAAGAGCTCAGCCAAACGGTGCCGGCCGAGGACGGTGACGCCTTTGCTCTGGTGATCGTCACCACCGCCCAATAAGATCCAGCCAAAGGCCGGGGGAAAATTCCCCCGGCCTTTTTGCTTGCATTTTCCCCACAGGTGTGGTATAGTGCCATCTGACAGGTGCCATCTCCCTGTCCAAGCGCCCGCTTCGGGCGTTCGTTCGGCCCTACCGGGTCGTTCTCTAAACAAAAAAATGGAGGTCGCCCGGGCCTTACTACGGGCTTTTTGTGTGTGTTTGTGCAAAAGACCTCCGAATTCTTTTCAGGAGGTCTTTTCCTATGTCCAAATCCCGTTTCACCATCCGGCAGCTGACCACAGCCGCCATCATCGCCGCCGCCTACGCCGCCTTGACGCTGCTGCTGCCCATCCCCCAGTACGGCGGCGTGCAGCTGCGGGTGGCGGAGGCCATGACCGTGCTGCCCTTCTTCTTCCCGGAGGCCATCCCCGGCCTGGCTGTGGGCTGCTTTTTGGCCAACCTGCTGGGCTCGCCCTATGTGCTGGACTGGATCTTCGGCACGCTGGCCACGCTGCTGGCCGCCATCTGGACGTCCCGGATCAAGACCCGGGCCCTGGCTCCCCTGCCCCCGGTGGTGTGCAACGCCGTGATCGTGGGCGCGGAGATCGCCTACTTCGCCACGCTGGACGGCGCCGCCTTCTGGCCTGCCTATGCCTTCAACGCCCTGACCGTGGGTCTCGGAGAAGCCATCGCCTGCTTTGTGCTGGGTGCGCTGCTGCTGCGTGCCCTGGAGCGTGTTCCCGCCCTCAAGCATGCCTGATATGCACCGCGGGCTCCGTCCAAAGACGGAGCCCGTTTTTTATGTCCGGAAATTTCTTCCTTTTGCCCCCTTGGCCCCTTCCAAGTCCTTGAAAATCCCGCGGCAGTGTGATAGGATAAACGCTGGAACCCATCTTTTCCCTCGATTCCGCTGTTTTTGGGTCGAATCTGCAATATAAAATCTGCGTACATGCATTACTTAGGAGGTTGTCTATGATCACGAAGGACATCGTTTACGTCGGCGCGGACGACAAGGATCTGGACCTGTTTGAAGGACAGTATCCTGTACCCAACGGCGTGTCCTACAATTCCTATGTCATTCTGGACGAGAAGATCGCCGTCATGGACACGGTGGACAAGCGCAAAACAGAAGAATTCCTGGCCAATCTGGATAAGGTCCTTGCCGGCCGTCAGCCGGACTATCTGGTGGTCAACCATGTGGAGCCCGACCACGCCGCCAACATCCAGTGCCTGCAGGAGAAGTACCCCTCCATGCAGCTGGTGGGCAACGCCAAGACCTTCCAGATGCTGCTTTTGTACTTCCCCGATCTGGACCTGAGCCGCTCCGTTACCGTCAAGGAAGGAGACACGCTGTGCCTGGGCCGCCACACGCTGCACTTTGTAATGGCGCCCATGGTGCACTGGCCCGAGGTCATGATGACCTATGATGACTGCGACAAGGTCCTCTTCAGCGCCGACGGCTTCGGCAAGTTCGGCGCGCTGGATGCCGACGAGGACTGGGACTGCGAGGCCCGCCGGTACTATTTCAACATCGTGGGCAAGTACGGTCCCCAGGTGCAGGCGGTTTTGAAGAAGGCCGCCGGGCTGGACATCCAGATCATCTGCCCCCTCCACGGCCCCGTGCTGAAGGAGAACCTGGGGCACTATCTGGAAAAGTACGATATCTGGAGCAGCTACGGCGTGGAGACCGAGGGCGTGTTCATCGCCTTTGCCTCCATCCACGGCCACACCGCCCAGGCAGCGGAAAAGCTGGCGGAGCTGCTCCGTGCCAAGGGCTGCCCCAAGGTGGCCGTGGCCGATCTGACCCGGGGCGACATGGCCGAGGCGCTGGAGGATGCCTTCCGCTACGGCAAGATCGTGCTGGCCGCCGTCTCCTATAACGCCGGCGTCATGCCCGCCATGGAGGATTTCCTCCACCATCTGAAGGGGAAGAACTTCCAGAAGCGGACCGTGGCCCTCATGGAAAACGGCTCCTGGGCTCCCTCCGCCGCCCGCACCATGAAAGAGATCCTCTCCCAGATGAAGGAGATCACCGTGGTGGAGCCCACCGTCACGCTGCGGGGCGCCTTCAAGGAAAGCGACATGCCTGCCCTGGAGGCCCTGGCAGACGCCATTTTGCACGAATAAAAACGAAAAAAAGCACCGGCCGAAAGGCCGGTGCTTTTTTCATGGTTGCAGATATGCCGCCGCCTGCAATATGCCGTAGAGGACCGGCTGGTGGATGAGGTAGAGGATCAGGGAGTGGCGGCCCAAAAACATCAGTGGCCGCACGGCGACCCGCCGCAGCACTGCCTTGTCCTTCCACACCGGAAACAAAAACCACCCTACCCAGAAAAGGAAAATCCACGGCAGCAGGGAAAAATAATCCGTGGAGGAGAAGGAGTGGGGCGGGAACCCCAGGAAGGCCGTGATATCATTTTGATACAGCCACTCCGGCAGCACCTCCGCCCCCAGGAGCATCCCCTCGTCGATCTTGCGGGTGAGGGCAAACAGCACGGCGCACACTGCTGCGCCGGGGATCGGGGGGATCCGCTCCAGCGCCGGCCGCACTGCCGCCGTGACGGCGGCCGCCGCTCCCAGGAACGTCAAAATCCCCCAGCGCACCGCGTCCTCCGGCGTGGCCAGAGCCGTCACGGCCATGACCAGAAGTCCCGCCGCGAACACTTTGGCCCCGTGGCGCAGGGGATGGCGGCTCAGGTGCAGGCAAAAGCCGGAGAGCAGGATGAAGCTCCAGCAGATCTGCTGCTGCCAGAGAAAGCCCAGCCAGCCGTCGTACCAGCCAAGTTCCCACCCGCCAAGATTCACCGCGTCCCACAGGGCATGGTAGACCACCATTTCCACCAGGGTAAGGCCCCGGAGGGTATCCAGCAGTCCCAGCCGCGCCGCGGTCCGGTTCTTTCCCTTGTATACCATCCTCATCCCCCCTGTCTCTTTTTTCCATCCGTATTGTAAAAAGCGATCCGCGCCCTGTCAACCGGGCAGCGCAGGATTTTCCTGTTTTTCACAAAAAAACGCCGCCCGAACGGGCGGCGTTTTTTTTACTTCTCCTCGAACTGATCCTTGCCGGCGCTGCACAGGGGGCACACCCAATCAGCGGGCAGATCCTCCCACTTGGTGCCGGGAGCGATGCCGTTGTCGGGGTCACCGGCAGCCTCGTCATACACATAGCCGCAAAGAACGCACTCATACTTCTTCATGTTTTTACCTCCTCATGTGTTTTGTATGCTTTCTACCTGCATCATAGCAGAGTATATCCAGAAATGCTGTTGTTTTTCCAACAGTGATCAACGAATTTTTTTCCGCAGCTTCTCCTTGACCTCCGGACTGAGCAGCTTGGCCGCCGCCCGGATCGGCAGGGGGCGCAGGGCGAAAAAGCGCTTGCGCACCTGATCGAAGGGCTCCAGGGCATAGGCCGCGAAAAAGGCGGACCGGTCAGGGGGCTGGGCAATGGGAGAGGCCAGCCGGGGATTTCCCGCAATGGCCCGCTCCAGGGGGAATTTCTCCTTGGCCAGGGGCAGCTGGTCGAAAAGATGGCTTCCGTGGGCGGTATTGACCAGCAACAGCGAAACGCCCTTTTCCTGCTGCTCCGGCAGCTCATCGCTCCGCAGGCCCCAGAAGTCGCCCAGGGTGAAATCGCCCACCCGGGCGGCGGAGGTATAGGCGCAGCGGTAACAGCTGGGCCGCAGGAACAGCGCCCGGCCGAAGGCATGGCCGTACTCCGTCGCAAACAGCGGCGCGGAATCCACACTGCCGTCGCTGTACACCACGGTGAAGTGGCTGTCCTTCCAGCCGGTGACCTTGTTGCGGAAGCGCACCGCCTGGATCGTCTTGCCCTTGCGGCGCTCAATGGAGCGCACCATGTCCTCCCACACACCGGGGGAGGGCACACCATGGCAGACAAGATCGCAGGTGACCAGGTTGTCCGGCCGGGTGCCCAGGTAGCGGTACAGCCCGTCCACCTGGCATGGGGTGCCGGAAAAGAGCACCAGACGGCTCTCCAGCCAGTGCTTCACCTCCCGGTAGCAGTCCCCCAGGTCGCTTTGCACATACTTGGCGCCCCGCAGGCGCCAGAGCTCCTCCTTACGGAAGCACGCCACATGCCGCAGGTGCTGGTGGCCGTCCATGGCGGCACCGAACACCACGCCGCCGCACTCGAGCACATACTCCGCCAACAGGGAGAATATCCCCCCGGAGGTGGAGTCCTTTCGGATGTCCTCGACCCGGTTCCAGGCGGCAAAGGCCGCCGGCAGCGGACGCTCCGGCTGCTCCCGGAGGGCCGGGCAAATAGCGGTGCAGTGGCCGCAGCGGACACACAGGTCACTGTGGATCACCGGGTAGAGGAAGCCCTCCTTGTCCCGCTCCATGGTGATGGCGTCCTTGGGGCAGCCGCTGGCGCAGGCACCGCAGCCGGTACAGTGGATATGGGACGCCAGCGTGGGCAGACTGTCCTGCGCCGGTGCCGGTTCTTCCTCCCGGGACTCCAGCGGCTCATCCGCCAGCGCACGGTGAAGATACTCCACCGAGTCCCGCCGGGCGTGCTCCAGCCGCTGCTCCACCTCCGACCAGCAGATGGCGTCGTGCACGTCGGCGGTGTCGCCCTTGCCCACCACCCGGTTTTCAAGTCCCAGACGGCTGAGCAGGCTGAAGGTGCGGGAGCTCTCCGGCGCGGCCAGCTCGCTGGGAGCCACGGCGGTGAAAAAGGGCTTTTGGAACTGGACGGAGAACACCGTCCCGTGGAAGGAGTTGGTGCACACATAGCTGGCACCCCGGAACAATCCCAGAAACTCCGCCGGTCCCGCGTCCAGCACACAGCGGGCCTTGGGATGCACCCGCTGACGGATGCCGCAAAGCTGCACCACCGGCAGCCCCGTCTCCTCCGCCAGGCGGCGGATATAGGGTGCCAGCGCGCCGGGCTTGCTGATGCAGTAGCACAGGATATAGCCGCCCTTCTCCGCCGGGGGCGCCGCAATGGCGCTCCAGGCGCTCTGGTCCAGCAGCAGCGTGGGGTCCAGCACCACGGGCACGGTCTTGCCCGTCACCTGCTCCACGATGGCTTGTCCCTGCCGTTCCCGCACGGAGATATGGGAAAAGGCATCCAGATAGGACCGAAGCTCATCCTCCATCCCCTCCGGCACCGACGGGATGCCGAAGGAGGGGGCGTAGGCGATCTTGCGTTTTTGGGAGAAGGCACCGAAAAACACCGGGTCGAACTTTCCATCGGGAAAGATCTTCGGGTTCCAGATCTGATCGCTGCCGGAGAGGATCACATCGTAGGGCAGGTCCGCATGCGCCAGCTCTGCCGCACTCTCGTAGCGGTGGGAAGAGCGCTTGAGGTACTGGCGGGAAAACGCCTCAAAGCGGTCGTAGCGGGTCTTGAGCGCCCCGTAGTGCAGGGCGGTATGGGCATCCGCCGCGGCGCTGCCCAGCCCCGTGGGAGCACGGAACAGGGCGTTATTCTGATTGACATAGTAGTCCACGATCTCACATTCCCCGCCCAGAGCCTCCACGGCCCGCTCCGTGGCGTAGGCCTGCAAAAGGGCCCCGTAGTGGTGGATGTGGTAAAAGGTGACCAGTCCTGTTTTCAAAGTGTGTCTCCCCTTCTTTCCGGCAGGTCCATCTCAGCCCGGGCAGGCGCCAAGTCATCCTCGGCCACCCAGTCGGACACGGGCACTACCTCAAACTCCGTCTTGGTGCGGCGGATGACCACCCGCTCCAGGCCCGCGTTGATCACATGGCGGCGGCACATGGAGCAGGAGGTGGCGTCGTTGAGAAGCTCCCCTGTCTGCGCGTCCCGCCCCACCAGATACAGTGTACCGCCCACCATATCCCGCCGGGCGGCGGAGATGATGGCGTTGGCCTCGGCGTGGACGCTGCGGCAAAGCTCGTACCGCTCGCCCCGGGGCACCCGCATGACCTCCCGGGAGCAGTATCCCATATCCACACAGTTGGCCCGGCCCCGGGGGGCGCCGTTGTAGCCGGTGGAGATGATCTCATCGTTTTTGACAATGATGGCGCCATAGACCCGCCTGAGGCAGGTGGCCCGCTCCAGCACCGTCTCGGCGATATCCAGATAGTAATTTTCCTTGCTGATCCGATCCATGGGCAGCCCTCCTTTTTTGATGTCTTATTGTACCACGCCCCGGCCCCCTTGGCAAGAAAAGCAGACATTTTCCTGTCTTTGCCTCAGGGACAGGCGAAAAAACGCGGGAGCCTCAAAAGACTCCCGCGTTGGCGCGCTCCGCTCTTTGGGATGCCGCCCCCTTACGGCTGCACCCCCGCCCGGACGGCGATCAGCTCCGCCGCCACAGACACGGCGATCTCCGAGGGCGTCTGGGCGCCGATGGCAAGGCCGATGGGGGCGTGGAGCCGGGCGTATTCCGCCTCGGTGAAGCCCGCCGCCAAAAGGCGCTCTTTGCACAATGCCAGCTTGCGCCGGGAGCCAATGCAGCCCAGGTATTTCGCGCCGCTGCGCAGCACCTGCATGAGCACCTCGTAGTCCGCCTGGTGGCCCCGGGTCATGATGACCACATAGTCCTCCGGCGTCACGGTGATGTGCCGCGCAAGCTCCGTAAAGGGCCCGCACAAAAGCCCCTCCGCCTGAGGGAACGCCTCCGGCGTCACAAACTCCGGCCGGTCATCGTACACCACGGGCCGGAACTCCGCCGCCGCGATCACCGGCACCAGCGCCCGGGACACATGGCCCCCGCCGAAGATATACACCTTCCCGGCCCGGACCACCGGCAGGGAAAACCACCCGTCCCCGTACACGGGGCCGTTTTCCAAAAGTCCCGCCGGCACCTGCTCCGCCGTACGGTCCGCCGTACGCATCTCCACCACCCGGCCGTCCTCCATCCGGCGCAGGAGCCAGGTGTCCCGGCTGCCGGAAAACGCCGCCGTAAGGGCACGGATTACCTGGGTGCACGGTCCCTCGCCGCCGGGCAGGAACTGGAACTGGACCGTCACGTCGCCGCCGCATACCATGCCCAAAGACGCCGCGTCCCCGGGTACGAACCGGTAGTCTTTCACATCGTCCCCGCCGCTTGCCAGCAGAGCCGCCGCGGCGCGCTGGGCCTCGTACTCCACGGCGCCGCCGCCGATGGTGCCCGCGCTCTCCCCATCGGAAAATACCGCCATGACCGCCCCGGCGCCACGGGGCGTGGAGCCGCTGGAGGCCAGGATGCTCACCAGCTCCACCGCCTGCCCCGCCTCCAGGGCGTGCAGGATCTTTTTCCACAGCTCCCGCATCTTAGCCGATGCCTCCCTTCCACGCGCCCAGGATCAAAACCGCTACCGTCACACCGCAGAAAACGTACTTAGCAAGGGGATAGAACCAGGGGCCAAGAGGCTTTTTGCGCGAAAGGTTCACCTGCTCCAGGCAGCCCTCCCTGCCGTATACCCAGAAGAACATGATCCCCGCCAGCAGGGCGCCCGTGGGACAGGCGAAGATGGAGCATATGTCCATCCAGCCGGAGACGATCCCCTGGATGGAAAGGCTCACCGCCATTCCCAGCACCCCTATCAAAGCCACCGCCGGGATGCGGCCCAGATGCAGCTTTTCCTGCACCGTGGCCACCGGCGCCTCAAAGAGGTTGATGAGGGAGGTGAATCCGGCAAACAGGGCCGCCACGAAGAAGATCACCATGATGATCCCGCCGCCGGGCATGGTTTTGAAGAGATAGGGCAGGAAGATGAACATGAGGCCCGGCCCGCTCTCGCTGAGAGTCTGGCCTGCCGTGGCCATGGCCGGAATGATGACCAGCGCCGCCAGCAGCGCCGCCGCCGAGTCAAAGACGGCCACCATCCGGGCGGAGGCAGGCACATCCTGCTCCCGGGAGAGATAGGACCCGTAAATCAAGGTGCCGTTGCCGGCGATGGACAGAGAGAAAAACGCCTGGCCCAACGCGTAGATCCACACCTGGGGGTCCAGCAGCTCCCGGGGCCGCAGCACGAAGATGTAGCGATAGCCCTCCATGGCGCCCGGCAGTCCGGCAATGTACACCGCCAGCACCAAGAACAAAATGAAGAACACGGGCATGAGCACCTTGTTGGCCCGCTCGATGCCTCCGCCGATGCCAAGGGCCATGACCACAAAGCAGATCACCATGGCCACCGCCTGCCAGGCGGTGTTGCCCCAGGCAGAGGAGACGGTGCCGAAGAAGGCGGAAAAGCCCTCCACGCCTTCATTGGAGAGCACCGAGCCGGTGAACGCCCCGATCATATACTTTAAAAGCCAGCCCACCACAACGGAATAACCGATGGCCATGGCCAGCGATCCCGCCACCGGCACAAGGCCCAGTGCCTCGCCCCACCGTGCTTTTCCGGTGCGGCGCCGGGCAGCGGCACCAAAGGCCACCATGGGTCCGCCGCCGGTGGCCCGGCCGAAGGCCATCTCCCCCACCACACCGGTGGAGGCGATGAGCACCACAAAGATCACATAGGGGATCAGGAACGTGGCACCGCCGAATTGGGCCATACGGGACGGGAACAGCCAGATGTTGCCCATACCCACTGCCGAGCCGATACACGCCAGCCGGAAGCCCCACTGGGAACGGAAGCTGTCCCGCCCCTCCATGCCAGAAACCATGCTCTCTCTCCTTTCGTCTCTCATGCGCCGCAAAGCCGCTCCAGTTCCTCACTCAGCAGTCCCATGGCCTCGCCGATATAGAACTGCAGGCTCTGGGCCGGTCCCACCGCCAGTCGGATGCCGCAGCGATTGGAGGGCAGCAGGATCTTCACCGCGCCGCACGCACCGATGGCCGCGGCCATAGGCGCCGTCACCTCTCCCAAAAGGCCGTCCGCCGCCAGTGCTCCCACCGGCCCCAGCACCACATGGGCCCGTTTGACGTTGCAGATGACGGCGTTTTCCCCGGTGGCCCCGTCGTCGGCTCCGGCCTTGAGCATAGCGGCCGTGGCCAGTGCGTTGGTGCCCAGGGCCCGCACATGCACGTCCGGCGCGCTTTTTTTCACGGCCTCCACCAGTGCCCGGCCCATGCCGCCGCCCTGTCCGTCAATGACCGCCACCAAAATATCCGTACGGTTCATGCGTACACCTCTTATGATTCAATAGTTTTTCTCCAGCATACCCCGCCGGTGCCGCCCTTGTCAACGGCGTTTCCTTTTTCTTGACGGTGGGGCGGGTGTTTGGTATAATGTAAAAAAATGTGGTCCTGAAGGGCCATCGGGCGCTCCAGGCGCTCTTTTTTACCGCGCTCTTTCATATTTCATGGCGGACATGCAGCCGCCCAATGTCAGAAGACATTCCCCTCCGGGCATGTCTTTTTTTATTTTTAAGGAGGGATCCCTTTGCAGCTTTCCGCTTTTTTTGACGCCCATCCCAACGGGGCCCTGGCACTTTCCGGCGGGGTGGACTCGGCGCTGCTGGCCTGGGCGGCCGGCGTGCGGGGCCGGAACTGGCGGGCCTATTTCGTCCACACTCCCTTCCAGCCCGCCTTTGAACTGGCCGATGCCCGGGCGGTGGCAAGCCAGTGCAGCCTTCCGCTGACCGTAGTGGAGCTCAATACCCTGGAGAGCGAGGCCATCGCCGCCAATGGCCCCGACCGGTGCTATCACTGCAAGCGATTGCTCTTTTCCGCCCTGCGCGACCGGGCCGCAGCCGACGGCTACACGCTGCTCGCCGACGGCACCAACGCCTCCGACGACGGGGCCGACCGGCCCGGCATGCGGGCTTTGCAGGAGCTCTTAGTCCGCTCTCCTTTGCAGGAGTGCGGATTAACCAAGCAGGATGTGCGCCGCATGAGCCGCCTGGCGGGGCTTCCCACCTGGGATAAGCCCGCCTACGCCTGCCTTGCCACCCGCATCCCCACCGGCACGGCCCTGACCGCCGACGCGCTCCAGGCAGTGGAGCGGGCGGAGGACGCTCTCTATCAAATGGGCTTCCGGGATTTCCGGGTGCGCGTGCGGGGCCAGAGCGCCCTGGTGCAGCTGACGGCGGAGCAGTTTCCCATGGCCGCGCAGCGGCGGGATGAGCTGCTCTGGCGGCTGCGCCTATTCTTCCGGGAGGCGGCGCTGGACCTGACGCCCCGGACCCCATCCATGTAAGGAGGCAACCATGGCAAATCACGTATTATCGCTTCTGCGGGCCGTCCAGTCCGGGTCCCTTTCCCCGGAGGACGCCCTGGTGCAGCTGAAGCTCTCGCCCTTTGAGGACCTGGGCTATGCCAAGGTGGACGGCCACCGTGCCGTGCGCCAGGGCACGGCGGAGGTCATCTACGGCCAGTCCAAAACACCGGAGCAGATCCTGGGCATTCTGGAGACCATGCACCGCCAGGGCTGTGAAAACGTGCTGGTGACCCGCATTCCCCAGGAAACGGCGGACATCCTCTCCGCCCGCTTCCCTCTGCGCTACGAGCCCCTTTCCCGCCTGGCGGTGGCGTTCCCCGCGCCGGTAGAGGGCCGTGGCAGCATCGTGGTGTGCACCGGCGGCACCAGCGACATGGGCGTGGCAGAGGAGGCAGCCATCACCGCCGAGACCCTGGGCAACCACGTCACCCGTCTCTACGACGTGGGCGTGGCCGGTCTGCACCGTCTGCTGGCCAATCTGGAGCCGCTCATGCGGGCCCGGGTGGTCATCGCCGTAGCGGGCATGGAGGGGGCCCTTGCCAGCGTGGTGGGGGGCCTTGTGGACTGCCCCGTCATCGCCGTGCCCACCTCTGTGGGCTACGGCGCGTCCTTCGGCGGCGTCAGCGCTCTTTTGTCCATGCTCAACTCCTGCGCCAGCGGCGTGAGCGTGGTAAATATCGACAACGGCTTCGGCGCAGGTTTCCTGGCCAGCCGCATCAATCAAATGGAGGGAATCAATGATGAACACCCTGTATCTGGAGTGTAATATGGGCGCCGCGGGAGACATGCTCTCCGCCGCTCTCTATGAGCTTTTGGACGAGGCGCAAAAGCGCCGCTTCCTGGATACCATGAACCGCCTGATCCCCGGCGTGACCGTGACGGCGGAGCAGGCCGTCACCTGCGGCATCGCCGGCACCCACATGGCGGTGGAGGTCCGGGGCCAGTCTGAGCACAGCCACGATGTGGCCCTGGGAACCTCCGACGCGGTCCTTCATGAGCACCCCCATGACCATGAGCATCCTCATGACCATGAGCATCCCCACGACCATGACCATCCCCACGACCATGACCACCCCCACGACCATGACCATCCCCACGACCACGACCATCCCCACGACCATGACCATCCCCACGACCATGAGCATCCTCATGACCATGAGCATCCCCACGACCACGACCATCCCCATGACCACGAGCACCATCATCACCACAGCGGCCCGGCGGAGATCCGCGCCATTCTGGACTCCCTGGATGTGCCGGAAGACGTGCGGCAAAACGCCGCCGCGGTCTACGACCGCATCGCCGCGGCAGAGGCCAAGGCCCACGGGGTGGACGTGGATCTGATCCACTTCCACGAGGTGGGCGCCCTGGACGCGGTGGCGGACGTGACCGCCGTGTGTCTTGCCATGAGCTTGCTGGGGCCCGATGAGGTGGTGGTCTCCCCCGTTCATGTGGGCTGCGGTCAGGTGCGCTGCGCCCACGGCATCATGCCGGTGCCCGCCCCTGCCACCGCCCATCTGCTCTCCGGCATCCCCACTTACGGCGGCGCTATCCAGGGAGAGCTCTGCACCCCCACGGGCGCGGCCCTGCTGGCCCACTTCGGCCATCGCTTCGGCCCCCAGCCTCCCATGACCGTGGAGCGTGTGGGCGTGGGCGTAGGCGCCAAGGAATTTCCCGCCGCCAACTGTGTCCGGGCCTTCTGGGGACAAAGCTGTGACCAGGGCACGGAGGAAGTGGGGGAGCTGGTGTGCCACATCGACGACATGACCGCCGAGGCCCTCTCCTACGCTGCCGACGTTCTCCGGTCCAAAGGCGCCCTGGACGTGGCCGTGACACCCCTTCTCATGAAGCAGGGCCGCCCCGCCGCCGCGCTGACCGTACTGTGCCGCCCCGAGCAGGAGGCGGAGCTGGCCCGGGCCGTACTGACGGAAACGTCCACCCTGGGCGTGCGGGTGCGCCGCTGCCGCCGGTATGTGCTCACCCCCTCCGTCCGCACGGTGGATACTGCCTACGGCCCCATGGCCGTCAAGCGGGGCGAAGGCCACGGCATCTGCAAGGAAAAGCCCGAGTACCGGGACGTGGCACGGGCCGCCCAAGCCCAGGGCCTGCCCTTCCAGCAGGTCTGGGAGGACGTGACGAAAGCCGCCGGAGAGACAAAGGAGGAAACGCGCCATGAATGAAGCACTCTGGAACCGGTGCGTAGCCTTTCACGGCCACTCCTGCCCGGGCCTTGCCATCGGCTTCCGGGCAGCCACGGAAGCCCTCTCTTATCTGGGTCTGGACGGCCCCGCCGCCGATGAGGAGCTGGTGTGCATCACGGAAAACGACGCCTGCGGCGTGGATGCGGTGCAGGTCATCACCGGATGCACCATGGGCAAGGGAAACCTCATTTACCGGGGCACCGGCAAAATGGCTTTTTCCTTCTATTGCCGCAACAGCGGAAAATCTGTGCGCCTTTGCCTGAAGGCTCTGCCGGAGATGGAGCGGGAGGAGCGCCGCCGCTTCATTCTGGAGGCCCCGCTGGAGCAGGTGTTCTCCATGAGTGCCCCCCGCTTTCCGGTGCCGGAAAAGGCCCGCCGCTTTGCCTCCGTTCCCTGCGCGGTGTGCGGTGAGATGACCGCCGAGCACATGGTGCGTCTGGTGGACGGCAAGCCCCATTGCCCCGACTGTTTCGCCCCCTATGACCGGGGCTGGTAATTTCGATCAAGGAGACTTTCATGCAGACTCGTATCCTTTCCCTTTTGTTATGTCTTTTGCTGCTGACCGGCTGTGCCGCCTCCCCCGCTCCGGCGGCGGAGGAAGATGCCGGCGATACCCGCACCCTCATCGACGGCCGGGGCCGGACCGTGACGCTGCCGGAGCAGGTGGAGTCCGTGGTGTGTGTGGGCGTAGGCGCCCTGCGCTACACCACCTACCTGGGTGCCCAGGACCTAGCCGTGGGCGTGGAGCAGGACGAGCGGGACGCCACCCTCTCCAAGCCCTTCAGCTACTTCAACCGGGAGCTCTTTGACGCTCTCCCCCTTACCGGCGACAACGGCGCCACCTACGACGAGGAGATCCTCACCCTCCACCCGGACGTACTGGTGGCCAACCTGGATGCCCAGAGCGCCGACGACCTGCAGTCCCGGCTGGGCATCCCCGTGGTGGCCATTGCCCACAACGAGGGCATCTTCGACGAAAACGCCCTGACCACCCTGGAAGTGCTGGGCCAGGTCTACCACAAGGAGGAGCGGGCCCAGGAGCTGACGGACTATCTCCTGGACGCCCAGGCAGACCTTGCCCGCCGCACCCAGGACATTCCCCAGGAGAACAAGCCCACCGTGTATGTGGGCGGCGTCTCCTACAAGGGTCACCATGGCTTTGAGGGCACGGAGGCGGGGTACGCGCCTCTGGCGGCCATCGGCGCCGTGAACCTGGCAGATGAAACCGGCCAGTCCGGCCCCTTCAACATCGACACCGAGCAGGTGCTCACCTGGGACCCGGACGTGATCTTCCTGGACTACAACGGCATGGACCTGATCCGGGAGAACTACGCCGCCGCGGCGGACTTCTACAACGCCCTCACCGCCGTGCAGGAAGGCCGTCTCTACGCCCAGATCTCCTTCCGCTCCAGCGCCACCAACGCAGAGCTGGCCCTGGCGGACGCCTACTATGCCGGTACCGTTCTCTATCCGGAGGCCTTTGCCGACGTGGACATTGGGGAGAAGTTTGACGAGATCTTCTCCACCATGCTGGGTGTGGAGGACGCCTATGCCCAGTACACCGCCCAGGGGTATGTGTTCGGCCCCATGACGCTGGAGGGCTGACATGGCGGAAAAGCTGCGTGCCCAGGCGCCGGACGTCTACCGGCGCTTCCGGTTCCGTCATGCCGCCGCCCTGGCGTTTTTGGGGGCGGTGGTGGTGCTTGCCTGCGTGGCCTCCCTTTGGAGCGGCTCCTACGCAACGCCGCTTCCCCAGCTGCTGCGGGGCATCTTCGGCGCCGCCGCGGACCCATCGGTGAACACGGTGGTCCGCTCGCTGCGCCTGCCCCGGATCTGCACGGCCCTTTTGGGCGGCGCGGGACTGGGGGCAGCGGGCTGTGTGCTCCAGTCGGTGCTGCGCAACCCTCTGGCCTCCGCCTCCACCCTGGGCATTTCCCAGGGGGCGGGCTTTGGCGCCGCCTTTGCCATCATCGTGCTGGGGGCGGGCGTCCAGTCCAGCGGCAGCGCCGCCGGCGGACTGACCTTCACCAGCCCTGTGACCATCAGCCTGTGCGCCTTCCTTTGCAGCATGGCCGTGTCCCTTTTGATCCTGGCGCTGTCCCGGCTGCGGTCCGTGTCGGCGGAGGCCATGGTGCTTGCGGGCGTGGCCCTCAGCTCCCTTTTTTCCGGGGCCTCCACGCTGCTTCAGTACTTTGCCGATGAGGTGCAGCTTGCCTCCGTGGTGTTCTGGACCTTCGGCGACCTGGGCCGCACCACCTGGCGTGAGGTTGGCATCATGGCGGCAGTGGTACTGGGCACCTTTGTCTGCTTCTTCCTGGCCCGCTGGGACTACAACGCCCTGGAGGGCGGGGAGCAGACGGCCGTGAGCCTGGGCGTCCGGGTGGACCGGCTGCGGCTCACCCACGTGCTTTTATGCTCGCTGACCGCATCGGTGGTGGTGTCCTATGTGGGCGTCATCAACTTCATCGGCCTGGTAGCCCCCCACCTGGCCCGGCGGCTGGTAGGCGGGAACTACTGCGTGCTGCTGCCCGCCTCCGCCCTCACCGGCGCGGCGCTGCTGGTGCTGGGAGACCTGGCCGCCCGGCAGATTCTCTCCCCGGTGGTGCTGCCCATCGGCGCCATCACGTCGTTTCTGGGGGCGCCGCTGTTTCTCTATCTTCTTTTCAAGGGAGGGAAACGCCTGTGATCTCCGTGGAGCATCTGAACTTCTCCTACCCCTGCGGGCGGCAGATCCTGCGGGATATCTCCTTTGAAGTGCCCAGCGGGTCGTGCATGGCCATCCTGGGCAACAACGGCGCGGGAAAAAGCACCCTTTTGAAGTGCCTTTGCAACATCCTGCATCCTCAGACCGGCCGGGCCATGCTGGACGGCGTGGATCTTCTGACCCTGCCGCCCCGTCGCCTTGCCGAGTACGTGGCCCTCATGTCCCAGGAATCCCCCTCCACCCGGCTGACGGTCTACGACACGCTCATGCTGGGCCGCAGGCCCTACATCCGCTGGGGCGTGGGCCAGCAGGACCGTGCGGCGGTTTCCGACATGCTCTCCCGGCTCCACCTGGAGTCTATGGCGGTGCGGTATCTGGACCAGCTCTCCGGCGGCGAGCGGCAGAAGGTGCTGCTGGGGCGGGCGCTGGTGCAGCAGCCCAAGCTCCTTTTGCTGGACGAGCCCACCAGCGCACTGGACCTGCGCAACCAGTACGAGATGCTCTCCCTGGTGCGCCGGGTGTGCGCCGAAGCGGGCATCACCGCCATTCTGGTCCTCCACGACCTGAACCTGGCGCTGCGGTTTTGCGACCGCCTGCTGCTCCTCTCCGGCGGAACGGTGCACGCCTGCGGCGGCACGGACGTGGTGACCGGTGAGAGCATCCGGGCCGTGTACGGCATGGACGCATCGGTACGGACCGTGGACGGCGTGCCGGTGGTGATCCCCCATATGGCGGAGCAATAAAAAAGGCAGCGGCGCTGCCTTTTGGAAGCAATCTGCGCGCTGGTGCAGACTACCGCCGCCATTTGGCGCGGGTATTGGCGCGCCGCGCCCTGAAACGGCTGAAGGAGGCGGAAGCATGAAAATCACACTGACGCTCAATGGCGTAAAACGCACCGATGAGGTGGCAGCGGACTTGACGCTGCAGCAGTATCTGCGGCAGAAAGGCTGTGTGTCGGTCAAATGCGGGTGCGAAACGGGCAACTGCGGACTGTGTACGGTGCATTTGGACGGCAAAAGTGTGCTGTCCTGCACAGTGTTGGCCGCGCGGTGCGACGGCCGCACGGTGGTCACGCTGGAAGGCGTACAGGAGCAGGCGGCGGCCTTCGGCGCCTTTCTGGCGGACGAGGGCGCCGAACAGTGCGGATTCTGCAGTCCGGGGTTCATCATGAACGTATTGGCCATGGAACGGGAACTGCACGAACCGACGGAGGATGAAATCAAGGCGTATCTGGCGGGGA
>ENA-UEYL01001300-UEYL01001300.1-human-gut-metagenome-genome-assembly--contig:-NODE-1300-length-22049-cov-4.959539_pt1 | contig 22049 bp, 30 predicted proteins | sample MGYA00242941_ERZ507946 | MGnify/ENA primary metagenome ERZ507946 (study PRJEB26167, sample SAMN06115482) | human gut metagenome | host: Homo sapiens | place: China:Guizhou | collected 2015-03-11...
AAAAGCCATTCTGCCATCATAGCACAGGCCCATGTTAAATTAGGTGACCTAAAAGATTTGATAGCCCCCTTTTCGCGTCCCACCCTCTTGTAAAACACATTAAAATCGTTTTTGACGCTTGGAATTTTCGGGTGGGATACATACAATCTCCCGTATGTTATTTCAGCTGGAATCAGCCCCATCAGGTTGGCGACCGTAAAGGCAGGGGCATAGTAATCCGGATACTTATTGTGCAGTATTCGCCTCGTTTCTTCATCCGTGTTCCATATCTTCAATCGGGCGCAATCTTCGTCCATTTCCCATACCATGCTCGCCTTCTCCGCGGGCACTCCCAGCTCGATCAGCCGCTTCGACTGTACGATGCTCGTTACTTGGTTTTTCATTTTTACCCTCCAAATTTCGTTTAAAAATATTCAGGTGATACCATGTACCACTTTGGTGGTTTCATTCGATTCTACCCACCTAAGAATCGCAAACAGGGGCATCTTTGCTTTTGTCTCTCCTTTGGCTTTCCCAAAGCTCAAGTATTTTTGCCTTAGTTTCGTCGCTGAGCCGGTTTATTACAGAACCATGAAGACCCGCCACGTGTACCTCCCTATTTGCACATGCTTCGCATCTCTCTTCGAAGTATTCTGCGAACCACTGGTATATGATCTGACCGTCTATGCGCCCGAACAGCTGCCCGTAGAATCCTCGCTTTGCACGGGACATTACGAGATTCACATCGGCGCTGTTCAGTGCCCAGAAGTCATCCAATATCATTCGGGCCGTTTCGTTTATCTGTCCTGAATCCATTTTGGCTGAAATGTTGAGGAACCGCTGAATGTCGATAATCCACGCGGCAAGCATGAAGACTACCTCGCATTCGCCGTAAATCTTCCGCATCCCCGACAATGAGTAAGCCTCGGAGTTAGCACATGCCAGCGGCGTAATACATCCTCGGTACAATTTAGCGGCCTCGGCTGGCGTTAATAATGCCTTGAAAAGTTCTTTCGAACTGCTCTCGTTCCTCGTCGGTAAGTCCATCCTTACCGCGGGAATTGTCTTTTGATCGTTCATACACTCGGTTTGTTTTTTGTGAAATCGCGTATTCGAATATCCGTTTCCAGTCTATCGTCTTGCATCGGCTCTTTTTCTTGTGCAACCATCCGGCCTCCGTGGCCCAAAACTCCTTGCATGCCTTTTCAAGCGTCAGTTTGATATTCACGCCGGGATTGAACCGTTGTCGTTCTGCCATCCACTCCCTGTTGCCAACCCATCTCTTCCATGCGTCCCGGCAATCTTGCAGGTAGACCTCGAAGCTGTCTCGCCACGTCACCTCCTTCGGGGTTTCCGGCTTCTCTCTCGCGCGCACGCGCTTTGAGTTTTTACCTGAAATTTCTGTTTCTATATCTACTATCTCTGCATCTTCGAGTACGTCAGTACGAGAAGTATTACTTACCGTAGGTACAGTATCAGTATCAGTATCAGTATCAGTATCAGTATCAGTATCAGTATCAGTATCAGTATCAGTATCAGTATCAAGGTTCGTCTGGGTTCGACTGGGTTTCTCTGGGTTCCCAAAATAACCCACTGGGTTTTCTTGGGTTTCTTTGGGTTTTTCTGGGTTTTCCTCTTTTTTGGGGCGACCTCCCTTTTTTCCGTTAACTCTATTGCGCTCTACAACAGCATTATACCGGTTGTTGTTTTCGTCGATGTATGGTTTCATCAGATCAAAAATCATTGCTACAATCGTGGAATCGCCAGTATACTCGTCACTGTTGAATCCGTATCGCATGATCGCATCCAGCACCTCCCCCTTCTCCGCCATAGACAGCCTGTTGGTAGCTGTCATAAGACTTCGCGGTATCACCATTGATTCTTTCATGTTCATAAAATAAAAAAATCCTTCTTTCGATTCCCAGCTCTGGCCAGCGTGGGAATCTACTCGAAGGATATGTTATTTACGCATCGGGCCAGCAATGCTACACGCAAATATACGAACCTTTCCGGAAATTCCCAACTTTTCAGTCTATTTTTTGGCTTCCAGAATCGGAAGGTTGGCTTCGGTAGGGATGTAAATCACTTTTTCCGGGATATTTCCCTGCTGTCGTACCCACAAATACTGAATGTATGTCGGAGTTATGGAGCCGTTTTCGATGCGGATAGCTTCGGCCGCTCCTTTCGCCCGTTCGATTTCGGCCTGCGCGTTCAGTTTCTCCGCCTCAAGATTCGCCTTTGCCTCTTCGATCTTGATGCGGCGGTTCTGCTCCGCCTTGGCAAATTCGGCCTTTCCGGCCATCTCCTGCTGCCAGACGCTATAAGCGGGAAGCCCCATCATCAGAACCAAGGAAAAGACGATCGCCACTCCCACTACAATCAGAACATTGATAATAGATTTCATAACTTTTTGTTTTTTAATTTGTTGTTTAATGATGACGTTGTATTTTGGGACGTTTGAAAATATACTCCATTCTCTCACCTATGACCAGCACCCGAACCAAATCCCAGCCACGAACTCCAAAAGCGTTCATTACTTCTTCTGGCATCGGGGCGTATTTGCTGCCCACGATTATTTTGTACTCTATCTGGGTCATATCGAATCGTATTTAACGGGTTGAATGCGCTTCATGTCCGACCACACGAAGCCGCGGGCCTTGAGTTCTTCCAGCAGTTTCCGGTCGGTGTAGCCTGCCAGATCGCCCCTCCGGGCAGGCAGGGTTGATTTTCGTTTGGAATATGACAATCGGGCATATTCTCGAAGGCATGATTTACAGCGGGGATTCATCCCGTCCTTGGTGTTCTTGAGTCGGCCGAACTCGGTAATCGGCTTGGTTTGTTTGCATTGTATGCATGTTTTCTGTTCCATGATTCTCAGATTAGAAATACATAAACTTCGTTTCCTTGCGTGTCGAGCGTCGGCCATTTCTGCCGTACCTCCACCATTTCGTAATCCACCACGTTCTCGCGGATCAGTTTGGCTTCTCCCTTTTCCAGATGTGAGACCCATACGGCGGGAATGGAAATTTTGTGGCGTTTCTTCACTCCGTTCTCGTCTACCTTCGTGTGGTATTTGACGATGGATGTAGGCTCATCTACCCAGTATACCACCCGGTATTTTTGGCCGTTTTGCCACGACTGAAGGCATATTTTATCCCCTTTCTTGCATTCTGAAAGCTTAATTTGTTGCATACCCCCCTCTCTCATTTTCTTTTCGGTTTTTTGCGGGCCGCGAAGTTTCGAACTCCGTCCTTCGCCGGCTCCGCTGGTTTGACATCAGGTTTATTTTCGGTTATAATCGGCATCTCGATCCCTTGTTTCGGCTCGAAGTAAATGCACCATTTGTCCATGCAGATCGTCAGCGTTTGCGCCTTGAAGCAATGAAAAACATGCTCTCCGGACCAGTGCACGCACGCAGTGCAGTTTACCTGCGGGCTGTCCAATATGGATCGGCGCGTACTATTTTGCTTTACCATTCTCCGGGATTGTTGGTTCTACCATCGCCATCAACAGCATTTGGACGATCAAAATAGGAAGGTACAAATACAACAGCCAGCTACTTTCGGGAATCTTCAACTTTTTCATTGTGTTTCTTGTTTATTTCAACTTTTATCCAGTCGGGAAGATTCGATTCGGCCACCAAAGCGACATTGTCGATCTTCACTATTTTCAGCGCGCCGGTTTTGGCGTAATGGTAGAGAGAACTCAGCGGAATGCCGCTCGCGTCGGCCAGCCATCGCAGGGTATGAAGATTTCGTGTGTCAGTTATCATACCCCCCCCTATTTGGATTGTTCGGCATTTTCCACACGGGCGATCATCGCCTCATCTTCGGTCTGGCCGTCGGGATATTCTACCGCGGTTTCATACTCAACGTCGTCGGACATAGGCGTGCCGTTGTCGAACTTAATGGCGGTGGCCAGCTGGTTCATGGCCGTGGTAGAATAGGGATCAATGATCGCACCCTCGCGCAGCACCCGTTTCGATACGGTTTTATGGTACATTACCTCCGGATTTGTTCGCCACATTCCGGTGGGCTTATTGAAGGATTTCGAATACCTCTGTCCCCAAGCCATCAATTCCTCGATGGTCATGTAGCAATACTTCTCGAAGCCCGTGAGCTGGCGAATGTAGGCGATATATCCTTGCAGGATTTCCCGCTCGTGCGGCGCATCGTTGTACTTGTATTCTCCCGTAAATGGATTGTGGGATAATATATCCCCCTCGTACACTTTTGCCGTGTTGAATGTCGCCATCGTGCCGGTGCGGAAGGCCAGCTGTTGAAGGCCGCGGTTCATCACCTGAAACGTACACCGGTCGCCGTAGGGGATCAGGGCCGACTGGCTCAGGTTCGGGTCGATGGACAACCCCGTGCAGGCCGATACCATCGCCGATCTCACCACCGTGCGCGGGTCGCATTTGTTGAGGGCCGCGGCGGCCGGATCGCGCATCAACAGCAGGATTGTTTGCATGAACCGCGGGGCGAATTTCTCCCCCAGAACGTCCATAAATTGGTCGCGGGTGCTTCCTTTCGTAAGCCATGATTTTATTTGTTGAAAGTTACTTTGCGTTACGCTCTTTTGCGGGGCCTGAATGGTTACGGCCTTCGCCTGTTCGGTCATCTGTTTTGCGTCCATAGCTGAAATTTTTGTCAAGTAGTTTTTTGATTCCGTCTTTCCATCCGCCGGAGGTAAAGCCGCCGCGGGTGTTGTCTGAGAGGTTGTGCCACCGCATGTTGGTGGGGTACACGTCGAAAATACCGATTGCGCTGCCTGTAAGTATAAAACCCTCTTCCGTGGTTCTCTCGTCCACATTTATGCGCCTTCCCATCGACCGTATGCACCTGCAAACACGCATTTGGTAGGGGGACAAATTCTCGATTCTCGTGTCATACCCTTTGACCCTCGAATAGTCGGTTATCAACTCGGCGATCTGCCGGGTTCGCCGCTGTACCAGCTCTTCCTTTGTTTCCATCACTTTTTTATGTCGAATTTCCGATACGCTGAAATGGTGGTATACTCTTTGGCCAGATCGGGGTGATCCTCACTGAATTTGGCCAGATCGAAACGCCGCTGATGAATGGTGCGGTAGGTGGCCAGCGCCCGGCCTTCGTAGGCAAGGGTGTCGCGTTCGTCGAACAGCGCCGACATTTTCGCCTTGATTTCCTCGTATTTCTTGGCCGCTTCATTCGCGTTGCGCTTGTAGATCATCGCCTGCTCGTGCATTTGCGAAACTTCGTGCCCCACCTTGATGATCCCAGCCGTTGATTCGGGGTGCAACAGCTGCACGTCATCGCCATTTATAGGGTCCGGCTGTTCGCCCCCGATAATATGGCGCTCATACCATGCGCACGCCATTTCGATACACTTGCGGACATAGTCCCGGTCCGGCAATATAAGGCGCGATTTGAGGGATTTCGAACCGTCATTTACGGCCAGATAGGTGCCGGGCCGTCCGCCTATCTCAGCTTCGAACTGGCATTGCAAAAACCATTCGGAGGGGATAGTTTCCTGCACGTCGAAGTCGACGTACATAGCGGTGTCTTTGATCTCCAAGAACGGACGCCCGGCAAGGTTCGTCCCCTCCTTGAAAATCTCGCGGTCCGGGGCCACCTGAATGTAATCGGGGTACTCGTCGTTGTGGAATACGGCGATCTCTTTGGATCGGCCCACCACCTTGAGGCCTGTCTGCTGTTGGAACCAGCGCGCTATTCCGTCCTCCATGAACCGCCCGCGATACATGGATTCCTTGATCGGCTGCGCGTCGCGGTTTTTCCATTCCAACCACAATTGCAGCGGGGTTTTGTGATTGCTCAGGCCGAGGATTATGCCTATGTTCGATCCTCCAATCACGAAGTTTTGATTTCGGTATTCCAGCCACTCGGCGCGGGTCTTGAAAACTGTTTTGCGGATTGCCATGTTATTGGTTGGTTTTAAGGAAGGCTATCGCCATTTTCCGGGGTTCTACATGGATTGTTGCGCTTTCGTGATCCGGGTATATTTCGATATTCCGGAATTGAACCGCATTCAGGACCGGGTAACTTCCTTCCGGAATCTGCACGGATTTCCAATGCAGATCGGCGGATATGATGACCGTTACGTCCTCGCGCCCGTTCGGGGTGTCGATCTTGACCACTTCCGACCCGGAAAAGAAATCCCCGTCTAAATGGTCTTTGAATGCTTCGGCAATGGCGTCATACGCCGCAGTTGACAAATCGTAAATCATAATTTTGAATTTTTAAATAAACTATCCTTGTTGATAATCTGAATCGTAGTTGAGATCAACCGCCGTTTGATGATAAATTCGTAGTGGGTGTCCGGGCAATGTTCCCAAAACGGACTGCCGGGTCCTGCTAACCATTCGTAGACGTAATAATTTCCGGGCTTCTGACGCTTCGCAATGTCTTTGATGTAGTGCAGGTCCAAAGACTCCGCGATCTGCGTTCCTTCGGCCGAAAATAGGGTGTAGTGCGCGATTTTCATTTTACGGGAATCATCATTAAATCAAATCCGCCTTCGTCTTGGCCTACTATGTCCTGCCCGTCAACGGTCCACGAAGCCGGGAATACTTCGCCGCTTGGCCCCTGTACTTTGCCTAAAAGTTTGTATTTCTCTGCTCTTGGCCGTAGTTGTAGATCGACTACTCGCCAGCCGTGCCGGGTTTGCAGGATGTAATCCCCGGTCATGTACTTCATCAGATCAAAATTTTCCATAATAGTGTTGTTTTGCGGTTTAACTTGCGAAGGCCGGGGAGGTGATCCCCGCGGGCTGCTGCCCGTCGGTCTGCCGCGCCTTCTCCACGCGATGCGAATGCTTCACCAATACAATTTGCCACTTTATGCCGTCGCGGGCGGCTGGGGTTTCGGCCAGTGGCGGACCCCTCCCCCGAAGGGGGCTATTTCGTTACCTCGTGGATTTCGCACTGGCCGAGTATCGAAACCAGAACCACGTCGCCGGCGTCATAAACCCGCTCCACTCGGAACGAATACCGGAACATAAGCCAACATATCGCGGCGGTCACAATCGCAGTAACCAGATACCGCATAAAATTGCATTTTTTCATAGTTATTATTCCTCCGGTTCGGATTTCGTTATCATATCCTGCTGAATGGTTATCAATTCCTTGAAAGCATCAAGATTCGTCACAATGAAATCCATAACCTCGATATACTTGCTCTTACCGATCAGTTTATACGCGATCCGGCCCGCCTTGTCATATAGACAGTACTCTAAATAAGTGTGTGCTGACTTCTTTGAATCGAATTGTTTATTATCGTATGTCTCTACTACTGTGCGTGTTTTCATGGCTTTAATCTTTAATCTCTTCGATATGTTTGTTATTCATGCAGGGGCAGGATGCGCAGGCTCCCCACGCGGATTCGTTGTGCGCGCCGAAGGCACAAATAACGTCGCAAATTTGGGTCTGGCTGACTCCCTCCGGATCAGGGATAAGGCGGTATTTGCGCCCCCGGAGCACGAAAGGCTCGCCGTTTCGGCTATTTCGGATCGCCGCCCGTTCGATCCCGTCGATATTATCAAGATTATTTTTCATCGGGTTGCTGGTTTTGAAGGTTTGTGCACATATCGGCGTATCTTTGGGCAGAATTCAACACTCTCCACCCCGCAGCGAGGGCGCGCGCTTGAATATCTAACAATGGTTCCGCCGTTACCTTTCGGTCCTGCTCCCACTTGGCGAATTGCGCAGGGGTAAATACTACCTTAGCTATATCGCTGTCGTACACCAGCGCACAACCGCTGTAGCTGTATTGGTGCCAGCATGATGCGCCATTCAGAACTATTTCCAAGGACATAGCCGGAATTGCTTCGTTTTGATCGGCGTGCCACTTGCAGATTTCTATATAACTATCCAGCAAGAAATCAGCATAATAAGCCGTCGTTTTATTCCATTGCCCGCGCTTCCGTTCGGTTTCGGAAATATAGGCGCGCATGTCGGAAAGATATTTAGGTGAGTTTAAAATATTGTGTGTCATGTCTTTATGGTTATTTGATTTTGACAATTTGGCGGTAGCTGATCGGTGTTTCGTACTGGTATATGCGGACGCCATACTCGCATGGATAAGTCCGCTTGCGTCTGTCCGGGTCGTTAATATGAAAGCGCGAAATAACTTCCTGCATTACATAGTAAGAGTGCGGACGTCCGTACTGCATCGGGACGACAAATGTCTGTTCGGACGGGTAACCCTGATTGACCGTTACAATCATGGCAAAATACGGATTGCCATAGGTTTTTTGGAACCACGTAAAGCAATGCACGTGAATGGTGCGAAGGCGATAACGGCCGATGCGAATAATATTCTTTTTCATGGTGGTAATGTTTATTGGTTTTGTGTTTTTCTCTATACAAATATACGCAAAAATATTTACTTTGCAAAATTTTCTAAAGAAAAATGCACGGTTTCCGCAACTTTTTTTCGCTGATCCGAGAGTGCCAGCAGCGGCACCCCCGACCTGCCCCCGCGCGTCCCCCGCCCCGATCTCGCCCGACCTCCCCGACGAGCCTACACCCTGCCCCGCCCACACCGGTAGTACCTCCCTGCTTCGGTACCTCATAGGTCGGAGGTCCAGCCTTCGACATATACCGCTATCCTATGAGGTACTACTATGTGTGTGCAACGCAGGAGCGCGGGCATGTGCGGGCGTCCGGGCGCGTGACGCGAAAGTGTACGCGTGTGATGCGGGTGCGTGCGTGGGGGTGTGCTCGTGTGCGTGTGCGCATGCGGGAGGGCGGGAGCGGGTGAGCGGGTGTGGGCTGGCGGGTGATCTCTGAGGTGATGGCATGCCGGGTCGGAGGATCAGCCGGGAGGTCGTGTGTGTCGCAGGGGTGTGCCGAAGGTGGAAGGACAGTGCGGGCCTGAGCGCGAGCCGAAGGCGAGCGCGAGGGAATGGACGAACGCAGGGTAAACAGGGCGGGGGTGGGTCCCGTGCTAACACTCCCCATATTTTCTCCCGTGGTTTTTTTGGGACTATGTGGCTTGAGAACTTTCCCTTATGCGACTTTGAAATCCGCGGGGGATTGGTTTTCGGGACCTGTTCCTAAAAAACTTTATTATCTCTGATGTTACGACATTTGGGTATTTTGCTTATATTTGCGCAAAACGTAATGCTATGAAAATACTACAGAAATCGCCTGCGGCGCCGGGATCGTTCATGGCGGACATTTCGGGTGGCCTGAGTTGGAACGATGCCATTGCGAAGCATACGGACATCGGGTGCATCCTGAAATGTCTGGATGAAGGCTATATCCCGGATGTGTACGCGGTAGTCACCAACGACGGCGGGACGAAGGTTTGCATCCAGCTCAAGGGTGTTTCGATTATGACCGTCGATGTTGACGGGGAGCGGGAGTACATCATCGAGACGGGTCCTACTCCGCAGCAGGAGAGCTACGATTTCCTGCGCATTTCTCTCAAGAACTCGCCGGCGGACGGGTACAAGCCTATGGCCGGCGGGAAGTGGTTGGTTCTTGTCACTGAAATATCCCAGCGATGGGCGCCAGCAGAGTAAGCCATGCGTAAGATCATACCCCCCCCCACTGCCTTCGCTTCGTTCACCGGCTCGGCCGGTTATGCGGGCAACGATGATGCGGCCTTGAGCCGCAACCTTGCGGAGAATGTCGATCTTCCCGCTATATTCCGGACGCTGGATCAGGGCGTATGTCCGGGGCTGATACTGTCGGACGACGATGGCAGTATGATGATCTGCTCCGGGGATATGGCGATTATTTCGGACGACGTCATCATCATTACCTTCGCGCCGATCAAGCTGTTCGACCTGTCGGTGTCGGTGTCGGTGTCGCTCACCAAGACCGATTCGGGCGGTACGGCCATTCGGATTCCCGGCTCGGAATGGTATCTGGAGGCATCGACGCAAAGCGGGGCGTAAGAAAATTTGGAAATCCGGAATTTCTCCCTATCTTTGTGATGTCGGGCGCGCAACCCGATCGGCCGGGGCGGTTTTGTTTTTTCTCAGATTCATTCCCACTTTCCCAAGCTTCAGGTGTGTACCCGGCCGCCTTTCGAAACCTCTGGGCCTGACAGTCGGCCTGTTCGCATAATGTTTGGATTTTGCAGCGGCGCCGGAATTTTTCCGGCGCTTTTTCGTCTCTTTTTTGATTTTATCGGAAATTTCGCTAAGTTTGTCCGGACTTAAACCCCGAAGCAATGATTATCGCCAACTCCACAACCGCAGTGCGCATAAACTCCCAGAACGTCATCGGCATCGACCTCGACGAGCTGACGGGGACCGTTACGATCCGCTCCTCGGTGGACAACGAAGAGCTGGAGATCACTCCCGACCTGCCGGCGTCCGGGCCGGGTCTCTACATGGCGCTTGTTCGCGCCGTAGCCCAAGACAAGCCTTTGTGCGACATCCGTAAATTCAAGTAGCGATGGGAACGAATCCGTGGGCGAACAGAGCGGCGGGCGCCGCGCCGGCCGCGGGCGCCGACGCCGAAGAGCGCGCCGCCCTGATGGAAGAGGTCCGCGCCGAGGTCCGCGAGGACGTGCGCAAGCGCTTCGGCGATGACAAGAATCCCGTGACGGAGTTCCTGCTGAAAATCGGGGTGCTGGAGGACATGGAGGTCATGCGCCGCGTCACCATGCGAACCTCCGACAACAAGCTGATATATCAGTGCGGAAAGAAACTGGACCTGCTGAAAACCTATATCGCGCTGGCCAAGGAGACCATCGTCATGCAGGAAAAACAGCAGAAAATAGACTCGGCGGCCGGCGCCGGCGACGATAAGGACGAAGTGATCGTTTCACTTGAAAGAACCTGATGAAAGTACGGCTGGACATACCCCTGAACCCCAAGCAGGTAGAAATGTATAACCTGCTCAACTCCGGAAAGTTCACGGAAATTCTGTTTTACGGCGCCTCCCGCTCCGGCAAGACTTTCCTGATACTTTTCTGGATGATCGTTCAGGCCATCGTCTACAATGCCAACTCGCTGGTGGTGCGCGAGACCTTCACCTCGCTCAACATGGGTATGATCCGCCAGACGCTGCCCCGCGTGCTGGACGCCATAGCCCGCCTGAACGGCAAGAAAACATACCAGAAACTCATGGTCGGAGGAAAGCCCTTCGCCAAGTACAACGGCAAGGACAACGTGCTGACGCTGTTCAACGGCGCCTACATCCAGTTCGCGTCGATACGCGCCGGGGCGGACGGCGCCGGCGACACCTACGACAAAATCCTCTCCACGGACTGGGGTCATATCTTCGCCGACGAGGTGTCGGAGATCGACTTCGCCGCCATCGAGACCCTCTACTCGCGTCTGGCGCAGCTGTTGCCCGTGCCCAACATCATGCTCTACGCCCTGAATCCCACAACCGAGTTGCATTGGACCTACAAGCGTTTCTTCAAGCACGAGAACATGGACGGATCGCCCCTCTCGGAGTCCATCACGGAGCTGATGTACGCCATGCACTTCTCCAAAGACGACAACGTGCAGTTCGTGTCCAAGCAGTATTTTCAGGGGCTGGACCGACTCTCCACCCTCTCCCGCGCCCGCTTCCGCGACGGCGAGTATTCGAAGATCGGCACCGGGAAGTATTTCCGGCAGTTCACGTGGCTCTACCGGCCGCATATCGACCAGATCGTCGAATGCGTGATCTACACCGACCCCTCGGCCAAGTCGAAGGAGACCAACGACTTCAAAGCCACGGTAACGCTGGTGCGGACCGTAGACACCCGCATCTGGCTCTGGGACTGCCGCGCCGTGCAGGGCACGAGCCATCAGATGCTCGAAAACATCTACGAGCTGGCCATGAAAGCGCCCCTGACCCCGCGCATCATCATCGAGAAGAAACAGCTTCCCCTCGACTTCGAGAAGACATTGCAACGCTTCCAGATCGACAACCGATGGACGGCGCCGATATGCTGGGACACGCTCAACCACGGCGACAAGTTCTCGTGCATCGAATCGACGCTGGAGCCGCTGGTGAATACCGGGAAATTCGTATTTTGCAACGAATTGCAGAAATGCGGCGTCTACGAGCATATCATCGACCAGTTCGTGCGATTCTCCGACACCAAGACCTCGGACCGCAAGGACGACATACCCGACGCCTGCGCGAAGGGCGTCACGTTCCTCAACCACAATATTGTCCAACAGTCGCGCACCGACGGCGCGCAGGTACTCTTCTACCGCCGCGGCACGCTGACCCAAATTCCAAGCTGATGCCAGTAGCAGTCAAAAACCAAAATTGGATTCAGGGCGTATACGACCCATCGTCCGGAACGCATGACCCCGGCGTAGCAACGCAAGTCTGCGCATCATTTCCCGCGTCGGCATTCCCCGACGGGTATCTGCGCTTCGCCGCGGCGCTCACCGATCTGTTCGAGGCGCAGGCCGATCAGGCGTTTGTCTTCGGCCGCACCGCCGCGGGGGAGATGACGGAACCCGTCATGGCCGCCGGATCGCCCTTGTCGGTAACGCTCGGCGCCGAGTTGCTCGCCGACGTCGAAACCGTCTTTATCGACATCGTACTTGTTGGACGTTCTCAAAGTGAGTGTATGGTCCTGATAATCGCCATGTTCCTCTGCATACTTAACAGCTTCATCGCCCACATCAATCATGCCGCGTGGGCCGCGGCGGTCATTCAGCTCGACATGTCGCCGAACTACTTCCCCGAATCGGCGCTTGGCATCTACATCACGCCCCAACAGCTCCGGCAGTTCAAAAACATGTACCCGGACTGCGTGTCCGACGCCTACCGCGCCGCCGTGGGGGAGCTTACCGCCAACATCGGCAACATCTTCGACATGGCGGCCATGCTCGGCGAGCCGGACGAGAACAAGAAGGACGACACGATCCGCTGGATTTTGCAGGTCCTCACCGCCTACAACATCGCATCGCCGAGCCTGAACTACTCGGAGCCGCTGGCCGCGGCTTACGAGAAGGTAGCGCAGACCATCATCAAACTCAAAGGCGGCGTGGTGTCGCTGGAAGAACCCGCGCCGTACCGCACCGATTCCCATAACGCCAACGCGGAGGTCATCACCTCCCGTTACAATTACCTCGGATAATCATGGCAAAATTCCATTTCCCAAAAGTATCGCCTTTTCAGGTGCCCCAGCAGATCGGCACCGGAAATATCGAATCCCGCTACCTGTTCAACAACTACCGCCGGGAATGGACGCCGGCGCTGTGGCGGCGCGCCGTGGACATGGCCATACAATACTCGGACATGTCTCTGCTGGACACGCTCTATTCGTGGTGCATGCAGTCGTCGCCGTTCTTGGTCTCGCAGATCAACAAGCGGCTTATCCCCATCTACAAGCGAAACTTCGTATTCGGCCGCAACGGCCGCGAGAACTCCCGGCTGACGGAGAAGTACATCCGCAACTCGTGGTGGTTCAAGCGGTTCATCCGCTACATCCTCCTCTCGCAGTTCTACGGATGCAAGATGGTGGCCATCAACCCCGACAAGCGGAAGGTGGTGGACTTCCCCCTGCGCAACATCGACATCTTCAACGAAGCCCTGCGTTTCCAGACCTTCGAATACTATCAGGTCATCAACGCCTCGGACTACGATAACCTCTTCTTCTTCCAGCCGGAAAGCGATCAGGATTTCAAGCTCGGCCTTCTGCAATCCATATCCCGCGCCATGATCGGCATCGTGGAGATGTTCAACGACTGGCAGGTGCTGGGCAAACGGTACTCTTTCCCCCTCACAACCATCGGTTACGACGCCAACAACGCCAAGGCGCAGACGCAGGCCCAGACCGTGGCTCAGAACCTCGACATGCTCACCATTCCCCTGATCCCCTACGTGCAGGACATGGTGAACAACGGCAAGAGTCTTTACTCCATCGAGGTAAACCCCATCAACACGCAGACGGGTTCCGACGCCTTCCGCGTGATGAAGGAGTACATCGTGGAATACCGCTCCGAAATCATGCAAGCGGTAACCGGCGGCACCCTGCTCGGCTCCACGGAGAAAAATACCAACTCCGAGCAGCTGGCGCAGATACATTGGGAAATCTATCAGGACATCCTGAACGCCGACGCGGAAATGGCCCTGACGATCATGAACCGCGAGGATGTGAAGCACAAACTCGCCGTGCTGTTCGACGACGCCTCCATCGAATCGTCGCCCATCATCGAGCTTCCCGACGACCGCCTGCCCGTGAGCACGTTCGTAGACGTGGGCAACATGATGGCAAAACAGAAGCTTAACTACAAGCCCGAAGCGTTCCGGCGCGTAGGTATCGACCCCTCGGACGTCGAAGCCGAAAAGAAGGAGGAAGAGAAACAGAGCCTGATCGGCCGCGTGTTCAACCCCCGGAAGAAGGAGGATCAGACCGAAAAGGCAACCGAGAAAACCGAGACGGAATGAAAACCGCGCGCGACTTCGAAATCGACTGCCGCCGGCTCCGGCAACATCTGATCGAGGTGCTGCCGGCAAAGCTGGGGGCGTCCATGCTGGAAGAGACGCGCACCAACTTCCGCAACGAATCCTACGGCAACGACGATGTGTGGGAGCGGTGGCCGGAACGGCGCTACGAGGACAAATTGACCTACCCCAAGCTTCGATACACGGGGCGTCTGTTCCGATCCATCCAGCCGAAGGTGCACCGTATCTCTTCCCGCGCCGCGGTCGTATCGCTCGGATCGCCCCTCTCCTATGCGCAGGTGCACAACGAGGGATGGCGCCCCGGCATGCCTGTTACGGGTTCCACCCTGCGCCAGCCGCCCAGCGCCACCAAGCGCGTATGGCTTCCCCGGCGGCCCAAACAGCGCCAGTACATGGGCATCGGCAGGCGCTCGGTCCGCAAGTTCATGCAGGTGATCCGAAAAGAGGTGAATACGGCCATGCGAAAATAATTTTTTCGCCGGAATTTGGAATTTATCTGAAAATAACTTACGTTTGCGTGAAATATGTTCGGTGACATCATAGATAGGATCATTCAGGTACTTCGCAATTCTCAGGTCGTGATTGCGAATAAAATGTCCGTCTGCGTCATATCATCCGACGAAACCCAGACCGTCAATACCCCCCTCCCGGCCATCGCCGTGGGGGTGGAGGACAGCAACAACGCCGACGTGTTCATAGGCGGAGCCATCAAGGACCGGCTCAGAATCAAGCTCTGCGTGCTTGTCGATCTCACCAACTATTCGTGGTCCGCTGACAAGCAGTTTCAGGCGAGCCTTATTTCGCTGGGCCACGGCGTCCGCAATGCGGTGGAAAAGGCCAAGACGGCAGGTGATTTTCTGGGACTCCAGCAGAAATACAACCTTTGGCCTATCTATCAAGGGTTCAAGACCTACCAGCGCATTTCCACCAAAGATACCTTCAACATCGAAGTGATGGTGTGCGAAATACAGTACGAAAGCACGGTGTTCGATCTGGAGCTGGCCCGCGAGAGCCGGCCGACGGAAGAGGTCGAAAAGGTAAAAATCAAAGGGTTCACCGGAACGGATCAGGACCTGACCACGGAGTTGCCCATCGTAACAACTTGATTATGGAATTGAAGATCAAACGGCAGAAGCTCAGTGATGAATCGCTCAACGACAAGGATTATGTCGTTCTGAACGACGGTATCAACTGGGACCGCTACAAGAAAAATCCCATCCTGCTCTGGGACCACAACCCCCGTGAGCCTATCGGCAACGTGGTGAACATACGCCGGGGAGAGGACGGGGATTGGTATGGAGAATTGCGATTTGACGGAGTGACGGAGCAATCCCGGCAGCGGCGCGATCAGTACCTTGCCGGTACGCTCCGGGCCGTCTCTCTCTCCGGCAAAATATACTACACACTGCGCGACGGCATCAAGTACGCCACGCGCTTCGATGTGTACGAAATATCCCTCCTATCTCTTCCCTCGAATGCCAACGCTGTGGACGAGGTGGAGGGCGCCGAACCGGCACTGCGCGTGGGATTCTGCGCTGTGGAGGCCGAAGAGCTGGAATCCCTGACCTCCGGCTACACCGAATCATTAACCAAATATCTCAACAAGATGAAAGAAGAGAACCAGACCGCCGAGGTGGAGAAAACTGCCGAAGCGAAGGGTTCGGAAGCCCCGCAGGAGCAGGCTCAGGAGCAGTTCGCGGCCGCGGCCCAGCCTGCGGAAGCGGCTGACGCCGGCACGGCTTCCGAAACCGAGAAATTCGAAGGAGCGCGCGAAGGCGCCCTCAGGGCATTCAACGAGTTCCTGCGCCTGATCGGCATTCGGGGAGCCGAAGCCGCAAAGGCGGACAGCGACATGGCCGAAGAGGACCGCAAGGCCGCCGAGGAAGTGCGCGACTCGGAAAAGAAAGAAGAGGATGATGACGATGACGACGGCCGCGAAGAGCGCGGCGAGAATTTCGCATCATCGACAACCGAGCAATCCAAACCCGCCGCCCGCATCCTGAATGTGGAGGATACGGTTGAAAAATCAAGTAAAACCAACGTTCAATTCAGTTCCGCTATGGAAAGAAAAACCATCCACGAGTATCTTCGTGACAACGCCGGCAAAGACCGATTCTCCGAAGCCGTGCGATTCTCGGCGGCAGTAGGGAAAATGAACCCTAACGAAGCCGCTCAGGATTCGCGCATGAACCTCCTGCGCGAGTTCGCCTATTTCGCCGCCAAAGACCGCGGCTTCCGCGCCGCTGTCGGGGGCATGAACTTCGACATCGACGGCCGTCCCACCGGTACGGCTGACGAGGCCCTGAACCGTCTCGAACAGTTCGCATCGGGTCTCAACTCGATGAACTTCATCGAAACGACGCCCGACTTGGCCAAAATCGAGTGGTCCACGATGATCTTCCGCGAACTCTTCCCGGACGATTCGTGGGCAGACCGCATTTCGCGTCTCAGCGCCGAGGATGTGGCCGGCATCATCTGGATCAACTCGGCCATCAAGCCGAAGGTATACTTCGGCAAGCGCGCCCCGGTCAACGTGTCTCCGTCGCTCTACGACGATGATCCCGTGGGCATCATCATGCACCTCTTCGCCCTCGAAAACATCGTTTGGCAGCAGGCCAACACCGATCTGCTGGCGTACGACGATGTGGCACTCGGCACTTCGGAGGCCCTGCGCTGGCTGTCGTCGAAGGCCCACAACTACATCATCCAGAAGCTGTCGGAGGACGCCAGCGTTACGCGCCTGACCACGGGCGAGAAAACGTACTCGGCAACTAACGCCTTCCCGGCTAACCCGACGGCAACCGGAACGCTGAAAGAGATCGCCCCGGCCGACTTCCTCGCCATGCAGACGGCGTTCGTCAACCAGAACTACGTCATGGAGACCTTCGCCGCCGAAATGGTGATGCCGGCCGTCATGCACGAACAGCTCCAGTCGAACGCCACGCTCACGAACCTGCTGACCAAGAACGCCGGAAGCATGCGCCCGATGTTCGGAGAGTACGCAGGCTTCGCATTCCGTCCTCGTTCGATCACGACGCTGTATGACAGCGCCGCCAGCAAGATCATCGACCCGGAACTGTATCTGGACGGCAAGATCACCGACGAAACGGGCGCCATTCCCACCTACACGCCGCCTGTCATCCCGGCTACGGCGTACGGATCGGCTCTGGCGTTCATCCCCTCGGAGGCCATCATCGCCATCGGACGGACCAACGTCCATATGGTCACCGACCCGTCGAACTACGGCTGGCGCATGTCGATGGATATGCGTCTGGGTGCCGGCGCCGCACGTAAGGGCGGACTTGGCATCGGCGTGATCGCCCCCGGAAAGCAGGCCTAAGGCTAAAATCAACTCCCCACTGCCCCCCCCCGGCAGTGGGGATAACCAACAACTTTAAAATCACAAAATTATGTCCACGAAACCCGTTTATTCCGAGCAGTATTTCATCAACCTTATGGCCGCGGCTATGGCGTACGGCACGATCTACGTGACCAGCGACGCCAACACCTACCGCGACGAACAGTCGGCCGTGACCCGATGCCGGGACTTCATGAAGCTCCGCCGGATCGTGCGCTACGCAACCATCACCAAAGCGACGTGCCCCACCAATGAAGATGAGCTGAACGACCTGATGGTTACGGTAGAGAGCAAGGTGCCCGAACCGGTTCAGACGAAGGAAACGCCCCAGCCTATGGACCTCGCCGCCGCCGCCGCCGCTCTTGCGGCCAAGAAGGCGCCGGGACGAAAGAAAGGGAAGGCATCTGCCGCACCCGATCCCCAGCCTGCGCCGGCGCCCGATCCGGAACCGGAAGGCGCTGCCGACGACGCTCCGCAGAAGGAAGAGGAATCCGCTGAATAAGCATAAATTACCATTAACATGGCTCAAACTGGAATTAACATCGAGCTGAAAGATACCACACTCAGCCGGCGCCAGCCCTCCGTGGGCAATGCGGCGCTGGTGTACGGTATCAAAGTCTCGTCCGGATCGGTGAGCGGGAAACCCACACTTATCACGAGTCTGGATTCCTACACCGCTTGGGCCGCATCCGACGCTCCTGACGCCAAACTGCTCAACAACGATCCCCACCTGTTGGGAATGGTGACGCAGTTCTACGCCAAAGCCGGAAGCGGTACCTATCTGTGGCTGATCTTGACGAGCGGCGAAAAGGGTGATTTCGTTACGACCAATGCGGCGAACATCAAGCGCCAAATCCGCTTGACGCTGGAGGCCAACTACGACAACCGCCCCCGCATTATCGGCTGGTGCTCGCAGGCCAACGACGATGCCTCAGGGTGGGTCCCCACGACCACTCCGACCGTTGTAAAGGCCATCGAGACCATTCAGAATGCAATGTTCGCCGAGGGCATCCGCTTCGTGAACGTTTATACGTCCAACGTCGATGGGGCGCAGGCAACTTCGGCCTCCAACATCACCGACCTCTCCACCTACGCGACGCCGTCGGTAGCGTACATGCCTACCACCACGCTCTACAAAACTACGGTGGACAAGCAAGGCAACATCACGGCCTACACCCCCATCAAGGATGTGGGAGAAGCCATCGGTATTCTGTCGGCTATCTCGGTCGCTGAATCCATCGGCTCGCACGAACGCGCGGCCGTGGCGCAGAAGGCGTTCTTCAGCGACCCCGAAACCGTCGTAAGCGTGACGGAGGTAGACCCCTCGATCATCGACGCGCTGGGCAAAGGTCAGTATCTCTTTCACCGGCCCTATCCCACCGGCATCTTCTACAACGACGGCGCCACCTGCAACGACCCGACGAAGGCGTTGTCGCGGCTGGAGTTCGTTCGGCTTGGGAACGCCGTGTGCGACGATGCGCAGGAGTTCTTCTCGCAGATTCTGAACACGCAGGCCCCTGTTGACGCCAAAGGCGATCTGAGCAGGACCTACGCCACGCAGATCGAGAACAACTTCTACAATCTCTACTGCCAGCCCCGCATCAGTCAGCGCCAGTGCTCCGGCATTCGCGTGACGGTGGCCGCTCAGGACAACAATTTCGTGTCCACGCGAACGATTCTGGTGTCCATCGAAATTCTGCCGTCGCCCAACGTAGACTGGGTGAAGGTAGGTGTTCTGTACGTATCAGCACTTTCGTAAAAATCAACGACTATGTACGAACCCTATATCATCTCCAGCGCGGAAGCTAAAATGAACATCACCCATCGCGGCCAGATGTTCGACATCGTAACCGGTGTCCAGCTCTCCATCTCCCGGACGCAGGACGTTCAGGAAATCTTCGCCATCGGCCGGTTGGAACCTATTGCCAAGAAAGTAATCAACAAACGATTTACGGGCAATATGTCCCTCCAGACCGGTGAGTACGAGACTATCCTCGACGCCATCAATGCGTCGATAACTACCGGCTTCATTTCATCGCTCACCGACTTGGGGAACTTCTCCATCGGCTGGACCCTCGAAATGACCGGCCTGATCGTCCCCCGCACGATCATCTACTCTCTGGATTCCTGCGCTATTTCGTCCGACGACTTTTCGGTGGACCGAAACAGCCCTGAAATCAACACTTCCCTCGCAATTCAGGGAATAGGTATTACCCGTTCAGTTTTACCGCTTTAACCCGGCAGGGGCGGTGAGAATCGCCCCTGCTATTTTTACTCAAAATTATGTCCGGACAAACAATTATTCAGAATTATACCGTCCGCTTGCGGTATTTCAAGCGAAGCGTAGCCCCTAAGGCTCAGGTGATCGAGCAGGAGGTTGAGGAAGATGTAGAAGTAGGTATGCTCTCCCGAACCTCCGCGGCGCACACCAATTTTGCCACCCAGCTGCTGATGCACGGCGCATCCGGCGATCTTGAGCAGCTGGCGCCTATCGCCACCAAGTTCTGCGAAATGATGATCGTAGACGACAAACAGCGCAAGGCCATCGTGAACGACGTTATGGCCTGCATCGACCTTTACGGATCCGATCCGGTTCAAAAGGACATCGAGCGTTTTTTATCGCGCTGGGGTGTGGTGATGGGGCTTCTCGGAACCGCCGAGAACCCAGCCTCCACGAACGAATAAAGGAGTACGGCAGGAACGACCCCTTCCTGCTGAAAAAAGCCTTTATTTCGTATGTGTTTCACGAACCGATAACCACTCTCGAAACCCGGTTGTCGGCCGCGGACATCGACAAATATTCCGACATGGCCATGTGGGTGATCGACAACATCATCTACGCGCCATTCAAAGCCAAGAAATGATATGGACGGGCAGACCTATCAAATAAAGCTCAACATCAACGTAGACGATTCTCAGCTCTCGAAAGCCGAGCGGCGCATCCGAGACCTCGAAAGAGGACCCGGCGGCGCCCGCGGCGGGAGTATGACCGGCTCAGGTGGCGGAAGCTACTCGAATATCCCACCGGCTCAGCGAGCCTACTATCAGGCATTATCCCGTCGCTTTGCCCAGACGCCGGGGATGTCCAACGAAGGTTTTCTGAGCAATGTTAACCGGTTGTATCATCGGTCGGATGTTTTTAAGCGCGCCTTCTTGGGCAATTTAACCAGTCTGCCGGGCGCACTTCGCAATCTTTCCAACTTCGGGTCAGTCATCGCATCTGTCGGAAGAATAGCGGCCGGAGCCATAAAACCTCTTGGCGCCATTGCTCCCTACCTCACCCTGATAGGGGGTGCCGCTATTGCAGTGAAGGGTATGAATATTCTCCTGCGCGGATCGGCGTTGCGATTTGGTAATAATCTGCTCAACAACCAGAATCTGATCGAAGCCGGATCGAGTGTCATGCAGTTCGAAATGGCCCGTAAAGGGTTGGGAGCGGCCTATGAAAAATCCTTTCAGGAAGCGGGGCGCTTAGCGGCAGAGTATGGATTCAGCCGCACGGGTCTGCTCAACTCCATGAACATGTTTACCGGCTTGAATGTAGGAAATCGAACGTTAAGTCGGGAAGAGGCCACCCGCATAGCCATGCAGGCAGGCAAAATAGCCCATGTGGGTGGAGTTCCATTCGAGCGAGTCAACATCAACCTCCAGCAGTTGTTGGGTCAGCCTACGCCCTCTGCGCGCGACCTTCGGGAGCTTATTCAGGCCGCCCCCATCATCGGCAAGATCGCCCAGCAGTCGATGGCGCGAAAGAACGTATCAGGGGATGTTTTCTCCTATCTGAAAGACAAATCCGAGTTGCTGAACGTCCTGAACGAGTTCGACCGCATGATCGAATCGAATCCGTTCATGAAGGCGCGAGGTATGGCTCAACTGTATAAGGAGAACGCATTCATCAAGATAGTGCAGGATAATGCGGAGTTTTGGCCCAAAATATCCCAGTCGTTGGGAATTTTCTACGACAAGCTGGCCATAGTTGCTAACCAGTATATCCCCAAGTTGGCGGATTTTATCTCTCCGGAGAAGATAGGAACAATGATGGCCGATGTAGAAAGCGCTATTTCGGGTCTCACCAAAATATTCGGCGGTATCATGTCCTTCTTGGGTTGGGTTGGGCGATCGGTCCCCTTTGGGCATGCCGACAAGTTTAATGTAGACGAAAAGTGGGTTCCGGGAGCTGGAGGCACTGTCAGAAAGGCATTTTCATTCGGGGATCGGTTTTACTATGACGCTCATGGCAACATCTACCCTGTGATAAATTCTGACAGTCTATATGCGGCGCGGCAGCGCTCGGCGTTCCGGGATTTGGTAACACGAGACAGCTCCTACATTATC
>ENA-UEYL01001323-UEYL01001323.1-human-gut-metagenome-genome-assembly--contig:-NODE-1323-length-21765-cov-4.398285_pt1 | contig 21765 bp, 20 predicted proteins | sample MGYA00242941_ERZ507946 | MGnify/ENA primary metagenome ERZ507946 (study PRJEB26167, sample SAMN06115482) | human gut metagenome | host: Homo sapiens | place: China:Guizhou | collected 2015-03-11...
GGGCGCAAAATGGCATTGAGGCCCTGGGCGATGAGGGCGATACCCGCCTCCATGCCCTGGCCCACATGGCTGCCGGGGTGGAGATTGTAGAGCTGGCCGGGCACATGCTCCATGCGGTCCAGATCGTCGGCCAGGGTTTCCCGGGCGAAGGTGCGGCGATCCTCCACGGCGGCGCACAGATTCAGGGTATACGGCGCGTGGGCGATGATGGGCGCAAAGGCGCGGCTTTGCAGCAGTGCCGTCAGGGCGGCGGCATCGGCCTCGTCCAGAGGTTTGGCGCGGCTGCCCCGGGGATTGCGGGTAAAGAACTGAAAGGTATTTGCCCCCAGCTCCAGAGCCTGGCGCCCCATGGCGGCCAGGCCCCGGGAGGAGGATAAATGGCATCCGATGTACAGCATGAGCGGCCTCCTGTGAAATGGTTTTGCTGGTATCTTATCACATTTGGACGCCGCCGTCTTTTGTAAATGCAACCGTCACACCTGGGCGGGAGGATCGGATGGCGCTTCCTCCTGCTCCAAAAACAGCTCTTCCGCCCGTTGCTGGGCACACATCAATTCAGCGAGCAGCGCACGCAATGTCACTTCTGCGTCGGAGATCGCGTTAAACAGGCACAGATATTCCTTGGGGATTTGTTCCATAATGGCCGTCCTTTCTTCGTTGACACAAGATATTGAAGGAACTGAAATCATCATACACAAAACCATGGGCACTTCCTGTCCCATTTTGTCGAAGAGTCCGGAAAATTCCCAAAAAAATCAGAAGGATGCCGTACCGGGGGGAATGGATGGGGTTTTGGTCTTTTCCCGGCGGCCCTTGCGGAAACCTGCTGCTTTGTGATATTATGAACAATACGACGGAAATTTTGCCGGAAAGTACCGCAGAGAAAGAGAAAAGGAGTCGTTCCTATGTCCCAGCCCTTGACCATTACCGAATGCCTGCTGGACCAGTGCCGCCGCTATCCGGCTTTGGAGCCGCAGGATCTCATCAAGGCCCTGCACCAGAGTGTGTATGGCTGCGGGCATCTGGTGGGCGCTGCGGAGGAGGGCGTCGGCCGGATCCGGGAGGAAATGGAGAGCGCCCGGGGGGATTCGGCCGGAGCGGAGATGCTTGTCGGTGCATATTGCCGGCTGCCCCTTGCCTGGGCCCGGAAGCTGGGCATGAAGGCGGAGACGGTATTCGCTCTGTTTGCGTATTCCGCCCGCACGCCGTCAGGGACGGCGGAGGAGCTGGAGGCGGCGCTGACCGAGCTGGAGGCCCTGGCCCAAGCAGGGCGGCTCCCCTGGCCGGAGGCGGCCGTGGGGCAGGCGGTGCAGGCGTACCGGCAGGCAGGCTGTCCGATCTGCCGCCATACCCCGGCGTTTCATCAGGCCTATGAGCCGGCGTATCGGGTGATTCGGCGGGAGTATGTGTGGCTGCTGCCGCTTCTGGGGGCCATTGACCGAAAGCGGGATGGGACGAACCGGCTTTTGGTAGCCCTGGAGGGCGGCAGTGCCAGCGGAAAAACCACGCTGGCGGCCCTGCTGGAAGCGGTGTACGGATGCAGCGTTTTCCACATGGACGACTTTTTCCTCCGGCCGGAGCAGCGCACGCCGGAGCGGTATGCCCAGCCCGGCGGCAATGTGGACCGGGAGCGGTTTTGGCAGGAGGTATTGGAGCCGCTGCGCCGGGGCGCAGACACCATTGCCTACCGGCGCTATGACTGCCAGAGCGGGCGGCTTCTGGAACCGGCGGCAGTGGCGGTGGGCTCCATGGCGGTGGTGGAGGGCGCGTACAGCCTGCATCCCGATCTGGCGCCTGCCTATGATCTGCGGGTATTTCTGGACATCGATCCGGCGCTTCAGAAGGCCCGGATTTTCCGGCGGAACGTTCCGCCCCAGAGGGATCGGTTCTTTGACACCTGGATTCCGCTGGAGCAGGCGTATTTTCAATCTCTGGACCCCAAGGGCCAGTGTGACCTGGTATTGGAGGTGGAAGCATGAATGTAGTGGTGATTGATGGGCAGAGCGGCCGGATGGGCCAGATGTTTATTGAACGGGCCACGGCGGCCAACCTGCCCTGCCAGATCACGGCGGTGGGAACCAATGCCATTGCGACGTCCGCCATGCTCAAAGCTGGCGCGGAGGCCGGTGCCACCGGAGAAAATCCGGTGCTGGTGGCCTGCCGGACGGCGGATGTCATCGTGGGCCCCATCGGTATCCTGGCCGCCGATTCCCTGATGGGGGAGATTACCCCCACCATGGCGGTGGCCATCGGCCGCAGCGATGCCAAGAAGCTGCTGCTGCCGGTGAATCATTGCAACAATCTGGTGGCAGGAACCCAGGCGCTGTCGCTGTCCCGTCTGATGGATGAGGCGGTGGAGCTGCTACGGTCCCTGTGCCCGTAACGGTCTCCGGCCAAGCTGGAGTAATTTTTTCTGCAGACTGTATCCATAATCGCGCCGGCGAAGGCGCGGCTCCCGTTCAAGACGGACAACCATTTGAAAGGGAGAATTGAACATGAATCGAGAAGCTGTCATTTCTGCGTCCGCCAAAGGCGGCATTGGATGGATTCGGAATCTGGTGTATGCCGGAGTGGCCCTGGCATTGTGCCTGGTCCTCCCCTTCCTGACAGGACAGATTCCCCAAATCGGCAGCGCGCTTTGCCCCATGCACATCCCCGTGCTGCTGGCGGGCTTTTTGTGCGGACCCTGGTGGGCGGCGGCGGTCGGGGCGGCGGCTCCCCTGCTGCGCTTTGCCCTGTTCGGGATGCCGCCCCTGTTCCCCACCGGCCTTGCCATGTGCTTTGAGCTGGCTGCCTATGGCCTTGCCAGCGGCCTGCTCAGCCGGACTCTGCCCCGGACGGCGGCCGGTACCTACGGGTCCCTGGTGGGAGCCATGCTGCTGGGCCGTGTGGTATGGGGCGCGGCGCAAACCATTTTGCTGGGGCTGAGCGGTTCCGCCTTTACCTGGGCGGCGTTCCTCTCGGGGGCTTTCTTGACTGCCATTCCCGGAATCATGGTGCAGCTGGTACTGATTCCCCCGGCCGTGCTCGCCATGCGCCGGGCCGGTTTGATCCGGAGCTGATTCGAGCGGCCTGTGCGGCCTGTGTGCAAATACGGCGCACAGGCCGCACATTTTTAATAAAACGGTTCTTGACGAAACTAGATTTTGTGCGGTATTCTAATAGAGTATAGAATTTTCCTGCCGGAGATCTATTGGCGGGGAATTCTCGGTAAAACGAGCGACCCAACAGGCCGTCCCATAAGGAAGGGAGAGACTGCCATGCCCGCAGACGCTGCGGAGAACCGGACGAAACAACGACTCAGCCGTGCTTTGAAGGAACTTCTGCGGAAAAAACCACTGGATCAAATCCGGGTGCGGGAGCTGACCGAGCTGTGCGGCCTGCGGCGGCAGTCATTTTATTACCACTTTAAAGATGTCTACGACCTGTTCGACTGGTCTGTGCGTCAGGAGCGGGAGCTGCTTTTGCGGCGTCAGGATGATTTTCTGACCTTTCAGGGCGCGGTATGGGACCTGCTGGACTATACAGCGGAAAACCGCCCGTACTATCTTGCGTTTTGGAAGCATCAGGGACATCAGGGCCTGCGGCATATCCTGGGAGACGCAGTAGAGGGCCTGTCCGCCAAAACCATGGCCTACTACTGTGTGCGGGGCGGAGCGAAACTGGAGGAACGGGAAACCCAGATCCGCCTGCAGTGCGGAGCGTCGATCCTGCTGGCACTGCTGGAGGCGTGGATTTGCGAGGACTTGGATCAGTCACCGGAGACCATCAGTGCCACCTTGGAGGAATGGGCACAGCAAGCGGCCTTGGGAGCGGCCTGGGAACGAATGGAGCAGGACACGTAAAACTGGATATTTTTGGCGGGAGACGAATGGACGGACCCATTGGTTTCCTGCCTTCTTTTTACATTTTAAAAAGATGTGTCCAAAAATAGACGTTTTTATGAAAAATGACTGTTTTGGGGGGTACCACGCTCATGTTAACATTACAAATAGGAGTGATGTTGTGAAAAAGGTACATTACGCAGTAATTTTGCAGAGCCAGTTGGGCCCCCGGTCCGGAGAGATTTTCCTGCAGGAGGACCGCGGAGTGGTGTCCGGCCATTTTGCGCTGCTGGGCGTGCGCAATGGGTTTTCAGGCAGTGTGCTGGAACCGGGAAAATATCTCATATCGGGATCTCTGCGTACCCGGGCGATTCAGGAGCCCTATGATGCCATCTTGACAGCGGAAGAAGGGCGGCTGTACGGCGGGCTGATTACCCGGCACGGCTGCTGGGAAGTGACCGGTGTGCTGTCTGGAGAATCGGGGCATCCGGCGGAAACGGAACTGTGAGCAAGTGGAGAATTCTGTAAAAAGTTCTTACTATTTGCTATGTAATCATAACGTTAGGAAGATGGATTTGGATGAATGGCAAGCAGGATGGAAAGGAGTAAGACGGTGCGGGAGTATGTGGTAAACCGACCGGATGCAGGGGCCATGCGGACCCTCTTAGAACGGGAATCCGATCCGGAGGGGCTGATTGTGCGGCTTGCGTGGCTGGCGGGCTTATCCCGGGATGAGATTGCCGCGCTGTGCTGGGAACAGGTTTCCTTTATGGATGAGCGGCTGGAACTGCCGGACCGGACCATTCCCATGGCGGAAGAACTGCGCAGCTACTTGTGGCGTTTGTATCAAAACCGGAAAAGTGAGAGTCCCTACGTGGTGGTTTCCGAACGGTATGGGGACCGGATGCAGCCCGAGTCCATCTCCCGGCTGGCCCGGCAGGCGCTGGACCGGAGCGGGCAGAAAGATGTGCGGCTGATGGATCTGCGCCACGACTGGATCATTCACCAGCTTGAGACGGAGGATTGGCCTACGGTAGCGCGGCTGAGCGGCGTGGAGGTTCCGGCGCTGCAGGCGCGGTTTTCCAGATTTGTGACCCGGGAAAAGCCGCAGAGCAAGCCTGCCGACGAAGGACGGGTGGATGAATTCAAATTGTGGAAAGTGCTTCAGGCGGAAAAGCGCTCTCCGGCGGGGCTGGCCCTGTGGCTGGCGTGGCAGATGGGCCTGCAGGCCCGGGAGATTGCGGCACTGACATGGGATCAGGTGGATTTTGAGGCAGGCGTCATCCGGCTGGAGCAGCGGGAGGAACCGATGACCAACGCGGTGCGCCGGCTGCTGTGGGAGGAGCGGGACAGCCGCCCGCCTCAGGCGGATCCGCACGTCCTGCTGACCGAGCAATCTCACAAGCCTCTGGATCTGCCCCGGCTGTCCCGTTTGACCCGGGCAGCGCTGATTCGGGGCGGACTGGAGCATGTGCACCTGATGGATCTGCGGCGGGATGAGCGCCGCCAAAGCGGGGATGCGGCCTTATTGGAGCGGGCTGCCCACGGAGCGGTTTCCCGCAGTGAGGCCATGGAACTGCTGGGCTTGTCCCGGACTGCGGCATATGCCCGGCTGCGCCGGCTGACAGAAGAGCACCGGCTGATCCGGGTAGGCGGAAAGTATTATCTGCCCGGCACCGTGGTGCCGCCGGAGGAACAGCCTACGGCCGTACGGAACTATTTGGAGCAGGCAGGCTTCGCCTATCGCCAGGAGATTGCCCGGCTGCTGCATGTGCAGCCCAAGCAATGCACCTTGATCCTCAAGCGGATGGTGACCTCGGGAGAAATTGCCAAACAAGGACAAAAGTACCTGCCTCAGGAACAAAAGGCGGAATAACCTACATAAAAGCACCGCCTGCATGGGGCGGTGCTTTTTGCTCAAAATCCCCAATGTTACCTTTTGCATACAAATAAACACGACAAAATCGATGCCGATTTTCAGTTGTGTTAAAAGGCCGGTCAAACCATTGCAATTCCTTAAAAATTATCGTAGATTAACCTTGCAAAGGCGCCGGGCGCTTCCCTGTCGGCCCGGACAACGGGGTTGGCTAGCCCCCGATACCGTGATTCGGGACGGCGTGGAAGGACGGCGCACTTGCAATATTCTATAAGGAGGAAACATCCCCATGAAGAAGTTCCTTTCTCTGGTTCTGGCTCTGGCGATGGCCATGTCTCTGGTCACCATCAGCGCTGGCGCCAAGGACTTCACCGACAGCAGCAAGATCACCTATGGCGATGCTGTTAAGGTGATGTCCGCCATCAAGGTCGTCGACGGCTATGCCGAGGGCGACTTCCGTCCCACCAACACCCTGACCCGTGGCGCGGCTGCCAAGATCATCTGCAACATGATCCTGGGCCCCACCACCGCTGGCGCTCTGCCCACCTCCGTGGCTCCCTTCAAGGATGTCCCCGCTGGCAGCACCTTCGCTGGCTACATTGCTTACTGCTCTCAGCAGGGCATCATCTCCGGTTATGGCGACGGCACCTTCCGTCCCGCCGGCACCCTGACTGGCTATGCCTTCATGAAGATGCTGCTGGGCGCCCTGGGCTATGACGCCGAGATCGAGGGCTATGAGGGCTCCAACTGGTCCGTGGCCGTGGCCAAGCAGGCCGTGGGCATTGGCCTGGATGACGGCAACGACGAGTTCGTCGGCGTGAAGGCTGTCACCCGTGAGGAGGCTTGCCTGTATGCCTTCAACACCCTGACTGCTGACATGGTCGAGTACGGCTCCACCACCACCGTGAACGTCAACGGCGCTACCGTGGTTGTGGGCGGTTCCAAGGCCAGCGTGGTCTACAACTCCTCCAGCAAGGACTATCGCACCGACGAGGATGACCAGGACGAGGTCATGCAGTTCTGCGAGAAGTACTTCACCGACCTGGAGCTGCGCAGCGACGCTGCTACCGATGTGTTCGGCCGTCCCTCCAACACCTGGTATGATGACAACGACAAGATCGGCACCTATGCTAAGGAAGCTGACGTTGTCTACACTGCCGATGTGAAGGCCGAGACCATCTACAAGGATCTGGACCTGGACAAGGCCTATGATTACGCTGTTGTGATCGACGGCGCCGATGCCAACCCCTTCGTGGTCACCAAGAAGGATGACACCACCGTCAGCGGTGTGACCGGCGATGCCGACGACAAGATCAACGATGCCAATAAGGGTCTGGTGGGCAATGGCTCCCTGATCGAGGTCTACAAGGACGAGCAGGTCATCACCGTCGTCAACACCTACCTGATGCAGGTCAACGGTGACTATGACGAGGACGAGGAAGAGCTGACTCTGGCCACTGTGGACGACACCAAGACCCCCGATTTCTCCTATGACGATGTGATCTCCAGCGATGACTTCGACAACCTGGATTCCTATGAGGATGAGGAGTATGTCCTGGTCACCATCGCTGAGGGTGAGGGCATCCAGTCCATCGCCAAGGCTGAGCAGGTTACCGCTACCGTTACCGAGTATGTCGAGGACGAGTCCGTGACTGCCGGCGGCACCGAGTACAAGTATGCTTACGCCAACGACAAGACCGATGGCTCCTATGATCTGAAGGCCGACTACGACCTGTATCTGGACGCCTATGGCTATGTCATCTATGCTCCCGCTGTGGAGGATGAGACCAACTACGTCTACATCGCTGAGTTCGCTAAGGACAGCAACCTGAGCACTAACTCCAAGCTCGTGGCTTATGGCTACTTCCTGGACGGCACTGACGACGAGATCAGCGTCTCCAAGGTTGACGGCGACAAGGTTTACGGCAGCGACGCTGGCTCCCTGACCGCTGGCGAGTGGTACAAGTTCCGCGCCAAGGAGGATGGCAAGTATGAGCTGACCTCCTGCGACGAGTCTCAGAGCGCTGGCAAGTACTCTGCTGGCAGCACTGTGACCAACTATGACGCTCAGGGCGTGAAGATCAGCCTGGCTGACGGCTCTTCTGTCAAGGGCAATGCCTCCACCATCTTCGTGGTCGTGAAGGACAACGGCGATGTCAAGGCTTACACCGGCATCAAGAACGTGCCCGATATCAAGGCTGACGGCAACACCACGGTTGAGGTCTATGTGGACGACGGCTATGCCAAGTACGTCTTCGTTGATGACGCTGAGTCCATCGTGGGCGGCGCTTCCAGCGGCGACGTGGTCTTCCTGGTGGATGCCGACAAGGCCGGTACCGATGCCGACGACAACAGCTACTATCGCTATGACGCTATCGTCAACGGCGAGGAGAAGACTGTGAAGCTCGACACCGTGAACGACAGCCTGGCTGGCAAGCTGTACACCGAGATCGAGTACGACGAGAACGGCTACATCGTGGTTGACGCCATGGAGGCTGTTACCAACGCCACCGATCCCGACAAGTTCTCCGTTGATAACGCCAACGGTGTTGTTACCTACAAGAACAGCACCCTGAGCATTGACGGTGAGGGCTACTACCTGGCTTCCGGCGCCAAGATCTTCGTGGTCGAGGACGGCGATGTCTCTACCTACACCGCCAAGAAGCTGGCCAACGAGTATGACGTGAAGGCTCTGAATGCTACCATCTACGGTGTGATGAACGCCGACGGTGAGTACAGCAGCATCTACGTCTGCCTGTAATTGAATCCTTCGGATTCGATTTCCGGTCAATAAACAAAGCCCCCGCACCAAAAGGTGCGGGGGCTTGTTTTATTCTGCGGAAGGAATCTGGTTTTCATCCTCCGAGTCTGCGGCGGGCGGTTCCATTTGCAGATACTGGTCGGAAACCTCACGCTCTTCCAGGACCTGAGTGCCATCGGTTTTGCATACCAGGACGGAAATGGTCATCTGATAAGCCTCCTTTTATATTGTGGATTTTTAGTGATGAAGCGGTTGAAAAGCTGCTTACTAAAGCGATGCCCGCCTTCGTTTTGTGACGAAGGCGGGCAAATTCATGCATTCTATTATTTGATAAAATCCAAGCGGGTTAAAGGCGCCGAATAAAGTGACGAAGAGGACGACTTTCGTCAGCCTTGCGCCACACCGCCAGAATCTCTTCGGATTCTTCCGCTCCCACCAGGGGAACAAACGCCAGATTGTCCGCATCGGTCAGCTTGTCCGTACAGTAGGCAGGCAGAATGGAGATCCCCTCCTCTGCTGCCACCATCATCAGGATGCTCTCCACATCGTTGGACCGCAGCAGAATGTTGGGCTGATATCCCGCTTGCCGATAGAGTGCCATAAAGTAGGAATCGCCGTAGGAATCTCCGGTTGCGGAGGGCGACATATAGAGAATGGCCTCATTTTTCAGCTCGGTCCGCCGCAGAGTGGTCCGCCGGGCCAGGGGGTGCCCGGCGTATAATGCAACCACCAGGGGCACCTGTTCTACAATCCGGGCCTCTACCTCCTCCGCCCGGATATTGGTGCTGTCCCAGGTAAAAATGATGTCGTACTCCCCATTGAGAAGCCCGGCAGCCAGCACATCCGTATCACAGCGATGACAGGTAATCAGCACGTTGGGATATTCCAAGTGAAACGCCCGCAGCTTGTTGGACAGGTCGCTGCGCTCATACCCCTTGGTGTACCCCACCCGCAGAGTACCCACCAGTCCGGTGGACGCGTCCCGGGTACGGCTGAGGGCGGTATCCATGCGGGAGAGAATTCCCTTGGCCTCCTGAAACAGCACGCTTCCCGCCGGTGTTAAGGTCACCGGGCGATTGTCCCGGTCCAGCAGCCGCACGCCCACCGCGTCCTCCAGTGCCCGGATCTGCTGGCTGATGGCGGTTTGGGAAAGATAGTATTGATTTGCGGCCTTGGTAAAGCTCTGGTGCTCTGCTACCGCAACAAAATATTTCAGCTGATTGAGATTCATACGCCACCCCACTATTATCACTTTTTCTTATTTTAATACGAAAATTCTTGGTTTACAACCCTGAATATTCGGGTGTATAATGACAAATCGTTATAATAGAGCTGCCGGAGGCTGTCCGACGGCCAACGGTACGGCGTTTGAAGGAGGAGCAGCATATGAAGATCTTTGCGTATGAGACGCGGCCTGATGAGCAGGAACAGATGGAAGCCCTGGCGCGAGAGCTGGGGGTGGAACTGGAGACCAGCGGCGCAGTGCCCGGACCGGATACCGCAGCCCTGTCGGCGGGCTGTGAGGGCGTGTCCATCCTGGGACAGGGGACCATCGACGCGGCTTTGCTGGATCAATTCTATGCCCAGGGCGTGCGGTATCTCTCCACCCGCACGGTGGGATACAACCACATTGACCTTCGCCATGCGCATGAGCTGGGGATACGGGTGTGCAATGCCAGCTATGATCCCAACGGCGTGGCGGATTTCACGGTGATGCTGCTGCTCATGTGCCTGCGCCAGTATAAGCAGGCCATGTGGCGGGGACAGGTCAATGATTTTTCCCTGGAGGGGCTGCAGGGCCGGGAGCTCAAGGACTTGACCGTGGGCATTGTGGGCACGGGAAAGATCGGTGCGCAGGTGGTGCGCAATCTCTCCGGCTTCGGCTGCCGGATGCTGGCCTATGATCTGCGGGAAAATCCGGCGCTTTCCGGACTGGTGACCTATGTGGACTGGGATACCCTTCTGGCACAGAGCAATATCATCACCCTGCATATGCCCCTCTTTGATTCCAATTACCATATCATCAACCGGGAGTCCATTGCCAAGATGAAGGACGGCGTGGTGTTGATCAACTGCTCCCGGGGCGAGCTGGCCGATATTGAGGCCCTGATTGAGGGCATTGAGAGCCAGAAGATCGGCGCCCTGGGCATGGATACGTCCGAGGGTGAGGAGGGCATCGTCCACGAGGACCACCGGGTGGACATCCTGCCCAACCGGAACTGTTTCTATCTCCATCAGTTCCGCAATGTGGTGATGACCCAGCATATGGCCTTTTATACCGACGCCGCCGTTGCCAGTATGGTGGAGTGCGGCATCCGGGGAATCTGCCAGATGGCCCGGGGGGAAGATTGCCCCACGGAGCTGCGGCAGAAGGCATGAAAACACCCGCAGGGAGCAGCTGCTCCCTGCGGGTCAGTCTGTCGAAAAAGTGGCACAGCCACTTTTTCGACAGAGACACAGTCCGCCGCGCGCAGGATTTGTCCGCTATGAGCGGACAAATCCCACACTTGCGGGCTGCAAAGTATTTTCTCCGACGCACATGTCGCCGGAGAAAATGGATTTCATTTTTTTGCGCCATTCGGCGCAAACTCTGCGAGGCTTTTTCGAAAAGCTCACCCGCAGGGAGCAGCTGCTCCCTGCGGGTGTTTGATGATGGATTATTCCTCCACCAGAATTTCCACGGCCTGACGCAGGGTTTCCTCTCCACCTACGTTTCCCGGGAAAATCACATAGGGAATGCCGGGGAACCGGCTGTTTGCATCGGTCTGCCAGACGGGAATGCCCGGGCAGATCTGGCCCAGCACATTGGCCTTCTTGACGCCCAGGGCCTCGGTGCCCACGGTGCTGGATGTAATGCCGCCCTTGGCAATGATAAAGGCAGGCGTGACCTTCAGACGGCCCACCAGGCTCTGCACGCCGTCGCTGATCTTGACGCTGCGCATCAGGGCGCTTTCCGGGGTGTCGTTTTCCACCGTCAGCAGCTTGCGGTTGGTGTAGCACACGGCCACCTTGCCGGAGCGGATGACGTCCTCCTCCTGAGCCACGCACCGGTCTACCTCGGCGTAGAAGGCCTCGTCGCCCTCCAGGACCAGATCGCTGTGGAACTCAATGGGCACCACGCAGGGCAGCTTCAGCAACGCTTCCAGCTGGGCAGTGGTCTTTTTGGTGTGGCTGCCCACAACCACCACGCCGCCGGTGCCGGTGTCCATGGTCACCATATCCCGCCGGCGCAGCAGGGGGATATCGGTGATGCCGCCCACCACCTTAACGAGGCCTGCCGCCGTGCGGAACAGGAACGTCTTGCCGTGGGCCAGGCTCCGGTACAGAGCCACGGCGAAGATCTTGATGTCACAGTAGCTCACGGCGTTGACGCACACCTTGTTGAAGTCCGTCACGGCGTCCAGCTTGGCAACAATGCCGTCGTAATCCTGAGCCCGCAGCTCCTCCAGGGAGATGCAGGTGACGGAAGCGGCAGGATACTTTCCGCCGGTCTTCTCCTCAATGTAGGAGGGAATGTCGGAATGGGTGTAGCCGAAGGTCTTATCCTTGGCAAACTCCGTCTGGGCGGCGGGCACCAGCTCGTCACCGTACTGGACATAGTGGGTGTTGCCGATGGTGAAGCGGCCGCCCTCCAGGAAGAAGGGGCACAGGATCTCGCCGTCCACATGGCGGCCCGCCTCCTCCATGCCCTGGCGCAGCAGCTCGGTCTCCAGGGGGAAATGGCCCCGGAGGGTGGAGTCACTGCGGCTCATGATGAGGTAGCGCTTGCCGGTGGCCTTGGCCGCGGCGTTGATGTTGGCGGAGATCTCCCGGTGCACGGCGGTGGTCTGCTCCGCCGTGAGGCCGCGGCTGTTGGTCAGGATGTAGAAGACCTTGCCGGGCTCCATGAGGCCGCTGCGGATGCTCTCCACGGACCAGTCCGTGTAGACGGAAACGTCGTGAACGGTCTGAACACCGGTGGGGTCATCGTCCAGGACGATGAATTTCACATCGCTGGCGTCAATCTCCCGCTGCAGCAGGGCCTCCACCGCGGCCTGGTCCACAGGGGGGAAAGAGTTGAGAATGTCGGCACGGATGGTCTGTTCCATGGTACTGCCCTCCCCTGCTCAGTCCTCGTCGGAGTGAACGGTGACGCCGGCCAGCTGCTCGAAGTACTGCACGTAGCCGGAGTGGTCGTCGTCCATGTGGCCGGAGACCTTCAGGGCCTGCTGAATCTCGAAGAGCTGGGCGGTCAGGGGCAGGGGGACATCAATCTCGTGAGCGGTGGCCAGGACGTTCTTGATGTCCTTGTGGTTGACGCGGATGGTGCCGCCGGGCTTGAAGTTGCGCTTGCACATCATGGGAGCCTTGGCGTCCAGCACGGTGCTGCCGGCCAGACCGCCCCGGACGGCGTGATAGACCTTCATGGGGTCCACACCGGCCTTGGTGGCCAGCACCAGGGCCTCGGACACGGCGGCAATGTTCAGGTTGACCATGATCTGGTTGGCCAGCTTGGTGACGCTGCCGGCGCCGGAGCTGCCGATCAGCAGAGCGCTGCTGCCCATAATATCGAACACAGGCTTGAGCCGGTCGAAGTCCGCCTGGTCGCCGCCGCACATAATGGCCAGAGTGCCGGCGATGGCGCCGGGCTCGCCGCCGGAGACGGGAGCATCCACAAAGCCCACGCCGATTTCCTTGAGCCGACGGTAGCACTCCTGGGATTCACCGGGGGTGACGCTGGACATATCGCACACCACCTTGCCGGCGGTCAGCGCGGAGGCCACGCCGTTCTCGCCGAACAGCACCTCCCGGACGATGGCGCCGGTGGGCAGGATCGTAATAATGAGATCGCACTCCCGGGCGATGTCGGCATAGCTGCCGGAAGAAGCGCCCATGTCGCACAGCTCCTTGACCAGCGTCTCATTGAGATCGCTGACCATCAGATCCTGTCCCGCCTTCACCAGATTCGTCGCCATGGGGCGACCCATAATGCCCAGACCAATGAAACCGACCTTGCTCATAAGACCATCCTCCTGTAAATTCCGTATGAATTGCGGCGGCGGCGTTTTCCGTCGGAGCGCCGGGAATTGCGCAACGCTTACCCTTCGTTGTGTTCGTTGATGTCAGTATATAGTATACCGGTATACCGGTCAAGAGAAAATTATGATTTTTCTGCAAAAATGGAAAAAACAGCAGCTTATACAAAAAGAACCGGGGGGATTTTGTGAAAAAATCCCTTGAACGGTATACCGGGATTCTGATAAGATACCGGCAGACGAATTGGATTGCGCAGAACGCAGAAGGAGGACCACTATGGCGGGCTACCGGTTTTTACAGGAGGAGGCATATGCCCATATCAAGGAGCAGATCGTCACAGGCTCCCTGGCGGAGGACCAGATCTACTCCGAGACGAAGCTGGCGGCTGCCATCGGCATTTCCCGCACTCCGGTCAAGGACGCTCTGGTGCGGCTGAGTCAGGAGCGGCTGATTGACATTCTGCCCAGCCGGGGGTTCCGGCTCCATCACATGTCCCAGGCGGATGTCTGGGAGACGTATCAGCTGCGTACGGCGGTGGAGGGCTTTTGCGCGCTGCATCTGGCGCACCGCAAGGAGACGGACGAGGGCGCGGCCTTGCTGAATGCTCTGGAAGAGAGTGTGGCACGGATGGAGGCCCAGGGCGAGCAGACGGATTTGGAAGAGTACTGGGCGGAGGATTTCGCCTTCCATCGCCTGCTGGTGGAGTTTTCCGGCAATCAGGAATTTTTGCAGCTCTTTGAGAGCTATCACTACCGGATGTCGGTGATCGCCAAGGAGAGTTTTCACAGTCCCAACCGCCGGGCGGTGGCCCGGGAGGAGCATCAGGCCATTGTGGACGCCATTCGCCGCAGCAGCGGCCGGGACGATCTGGAGGCCTACGCCGCCGTGCGCCGCCATATGGAGGCCAGCCGGGACCTGGTACTGCGGGAAGTGCAGGCGGACTGACCGGCAGAATGTACCGGCGGGGAAAGCGGGTGCGGATGGTTGGGTCTCCCCTGCCCTGCCGTCGTGTGAGAAAAGCATCAAAAATCAGCAAGCCCGGATGCCGTTTCGGCATCCGGGCTTGCTGCATATGTGGATGGTGTCAGGATTTCTGGGGCAGAAAAGAGCGGTCGAAGCCATGGGGCAGCAGCTCCCGCAGGGAAAGGGTCAGCTCCTGGCCCTGTTCGTTGAGGCAGATGACCTCCAGATCCGGGGCAAATTCCTGGAGCACCTGGCGGCATACCCCGCAGGGAACGCAGAAGTTGTCTCCGCCTCCGGCTACGGCGATGCGGACAAAATCGGTGTGGCCCTCGCTGACGGCCTTGGCCACCGCGGTGCGCTCGGCGCAGATGGTGGGTGAATAGCCTGCGTTTTCAATGTTGCATCCGGTAAAGACCGTGCCGTCCCGGCATTCCAGCGCGGCCCCTACGGCAAAGTGGGAGTACGGACAATAGGCCCGCTTCCGCATGGCCATGGCGGCGGATTTGAGTTCCTCTCGGGTCATGGGCAATCCCTCCTGATGGTATTGGAAATGGCTGCAATCTTACCATTTATGATAGTGGTCCCCATGGAAAAAAGCAAGGGGATGCGAAGTGTCCGGCAGTGGGAAAATTCGATTTTCAGTGTGCGGCGGGGCAATATGCGGCAAGTCCGGCATCCGGAAAAGGGCCGTATTTCCGGGGTGAGAAAGGTAGGATGTCTCCTGCTGTGGGCATACAGCCCGCAGCGCATATGGACGGGTAAAAATACATGAAATTGGAATTTTCCAACAAATAGAAGAAAAGAAAACGGAACATATTCGTGATAGAATACAAATGTTTTCCGGCGCGGCAGGTTTGTGTTGTATTTTGATGCATGGCTTTGTATAATAAGACCAACCAAACATTGGAGATGTTTCAAATGTTCATGATCTCTGCTCTCATTGCGATTTTGACTCTGAACATTATTCTGGCTCTGGTACTGGGGATTTTGGTACGGAAACAGGATAGTGCGATTGGTCATGCCTGAGAGGCGGGGAACATGCATCTCGGTGAAACCGGAACAATCTTCCAAGGACTCACCGAAACAGCACGGATAACCCAAAATCCCGTGGTTCGACCAACGAACCACGGGATTTTTTTATTCCGCCGGTATGGGAGCCGGCAGACCACCGAGGAGGGGATCAAACATGATGATGACAGGAGCACAGATCCTGGTGGAAGCTCTGAAGCGGGAGGGTGTGGAGCACATCTTCGGATATGCGGGTGCCACCATCTGCCCGATTGCGGATGTGCTGCGCGAGACGCCGTCCCTGGGGTATACCCTGGTACGGACTGAGCAGAACGCGGGCCATATGGCCTCCGGCTATGCCCGGGTGACGGGGAAGACGGGGGTATGCCTGGTGACCTCCGGTCCCGGCGCCACCAACCTGGTAACCGGCATTGCCACGGCGTATCTGGACTCCATCCCCATGGTGGCCATTACCGGGCAGGTTCCCTCAAACCTGCTGGGGCGGGATATCTTCCAGGAGGTGGATATCACCGGAACCGTGGCGGCCTTCTCCAAGCACAGCTATCTGGTCAAGGATGCCGCCCGGCTGCCGCAGATTGTCAAAGAGGCCTTTTACATTGCCTCCACGGGCCGTCCCGGCCCGGTGCTCATTGATATCCCGGTGGACATTCAGGAGCAGGCGGTTGCGGATGTGACGTTCCCGGAGTCGGTCAGCATCCGGGGCTATAAGCCCTCCGTGCGGGGCAATGACCTGCAGATCAAACGGGTGGCCGAGGCCATCTCCAAGTCCCGTCAGCCGGTGATCTGCGCCGGCGGCGGCGTGTGGCTGGCCGGTGCCCGGGATGAGCTGGTGGAGCTGGCGGAGCGGTATTCCATCCCGGTGGTGAAAACCATGATGGGCTTGTCCGTGCTCCCCACGGACCATCCTCTGAACCTGGGCATGATCGGCGCTCATGGCAACCGCTGCGCCAACAAGGCCCTGGCCAAGTCGGACCTGCTCATCATGGTGGGCAGCCGGGTGGCGGACCGGGCGATCATCTCCCCGGAGGAGATTCAGCGCCGCATGGCCACCATCCACATCGATGTGGACCCGGCGGAGATCGGCAAGAACATGCAGGCAGCCATTCCCCTGGTGGGCGACGTCAAAGTGATTTTGCGGCAGCTGCTGGAGCTGAAGGTTCCCGCGCCGGACGATGCCCAGTGGCGCGAGCAGCTCAAGGAATATCGCCGGGCCGAGCTGGAGCGGGAGTTCCCCCGCCGGGAGGGCTACGTGTTCCCCGGCACCGTGCTGCGCAAGCTGGGCCGTCTGCTGGATGACGACGCGGCAGTGTGCGTGGACGTGGGCCAGAATCAGATTTTCGCCTGCAAGTACCTGCCCCAAAAGCACGGACGGCTGCTGACCAGCGGTGGCCTTGGCACCATGGGCTATGCCCTTCCGGCTGCCGTGGGCGTCAAGGTGGCCCAGCCGGAGCGGCAGACCGTGGTGATCTGCGGTGACGGGTCGTTCCAGATGGCGATGAATGAACTGGCAGCGGTCCGCTGTGCCAATATGGATATCAAAATTGTCCTCTTCCGCAATCAGGTGCTGGGGCTGGTACATCAGATTCAGAAAACCGAGCCCTACCATGGGCCCTTCGGCGTGGCGCTGGACGGCTCCCCGGATTTTGAGACCATCGCCGCCGCCTACGGCATCCCCAGCATGGTGGTCCGGGATGAGGACGCGCTGGATGAGACGCTGGAGCGGTTTCTGGCCACTCAGGGCAGCTGCATCCTGATCTGCGAAGTGCACCCCGATGTGGGAACCACCGACTGAAAGGAGGAGACGCGAGATGAAGCAGACGATTTCCGTCCTGGTGGAAAATCAGGCCGGCGTTCTCAACCGGATTACCAGCCTGTTCTCCCGCCGGGCGTTCAACATCCACTCCCTGGCGGTGGGCGTCACCGATGATCCCTCCGTTTCCCGCATTACCATCATTGTCGAAAGCGGCAACAGCGTCATGGAGCAGGTGGAAAAACAGCGCAACAAGCTGGTGGACGTCATCAAGGTCCGCACCCTGGAGGAGAACAGCCTGATCGGCCGGGAGCTGATGATTCTCAAGGTCAGCGCCAACAGCCGGACCCGGCCCAATATCATGACGCTGTGCCAAATCTGCGGAGCCAAAGTGTCGGACATCTCCCCCACGTCCATGACCATGGAGCTCTCCGACACGCCGGACCGGCTGGACAGCTTTCAGGAGATGATGCGGACGTTCAATATTCTGGAGGTGGTCCGCACCGGCGTCATCGCGCTGCAAAAGGGCGGCGGAAAGATCTGAGCGCAAGCAGGAGGAGGAATAGAAATTGAAAATCCGCGCAACGCAAGCCATCATGGAATGCTTGCTGGAGCAGGAGGTCGACACGGTTTTCGGCTATCCCGGCGGCACCATTTTGAATGTATATGACGAGCTCTACCGATACCAAGACAAGATCCACCATGTGCTCACGGCACATGAGCAGGGTGCCGCCCACGCGGCGGACGGCTACGCCCGTGCTACCGGAAAAGTGGGTGTGTGCTTTGCCACCTCCGGCCCCGGCGCCACCAACCTCACCACCGGCATTGCCACGGCCCATCTGGACTCCTCCCCGGTGGTGTTCATCACCTGCAATGTGAGCGAGAGCCTGCTGGGTAAGGATGCGTTCCAGGAGGTGGACTCCACCGGCATCGCCATGCCCATCACCAAGGCGGCCTTCCTGGTGCGGGACGCCCAGCAGATTCCGGATGTGATGCGCCAGGCCTTTGCCGTGGCGGCCACGGGCCGTCCCGGTCCGGTGCTGATCGACTTTTTGAAAAACGTCACCGCCCTGGACCAGATGATTGACTACACCTTCATTCCCTGGCGGGAAAACCGCAAGTGCGGCAGCCTGCAGCCCCTGGGAGACAGCCACCTGCCCAAAAAGCCGGAGCCGGACCAGGGGGATGTGGAAAAGCTGCTGGAGATGATTGCACAGGCGGAGCGGCCGCTGCTGATCTGCGGCGGCGGTGTGGTCCGGGGACGGGCCCACCGGGAGTTCCGGGAGTTTGCGGAAAAGCTGGACGCGCCGGTGGCCATCACCCTCATGGGCGGCGGCGGCTTCCCCGGCGGACATCCCCTGACCACCGGCATGATCGGCATGCACGGTTCCCGGGCGTCCAACGTGGCCTGCGATGAGTGCGACCTGCTCATTGCGGTGGGCTGCCGGTTTTCCGACCGGGTGGCCCTGGACCCGGCCACCTTTGCCTCCCAGAGCAAGATTGTCCAGATCGACATTGACCGCGCGGAGATCGACAAGAACGTCCCCACGGACCACCATATCATCGGTTCGGCCCGGCGGGTGCTGACCCTGCTCAATCAGGGCATGCCCCAGTACCACCACGAGGCCTGGAAGGAGCGGATTCTGCCCCTGCGCCAGCCCTCCGCGGCGGAGGATTCCGACCATCTCACCCCGCAGCAGGTGCTGGAGGTTATCCGGCGCAGAGCGCCCAAGGATGCCATCGTGGCCACGGATGTGGGCCAGCATCAGATGTGGGCCATCAAGTACCTGCACTTTGACTATCCCGGCCAGCTGCTGACCTCCGGCGGCTTTGGCACCATGGGCTTCGGCCTGGGAGCGGCCATCGGCGCCCAGATGGGCAATCCCGACAAGCGGGTGCTGCACATCACCGGCGACGGCTGCTTCCGGATGAATTGCCATGAGCTGTGCACCGTGGAGCACTACCATCTGCCCATCATCTCCATCGTGTTCAACAACGGTACGCTGGGCATGGTGCGCCAGTGGCAGAGCCTGATTTACAATCACCATTACTCCGAGACCACCCTGGACCGGGGCCCGGATTTTGTGAAGCTGGCGGAGGCCTACGGCCTGCGGGGCTTCCGGGTACGGACCCGGGAGGAGATGGAGCGGACCCTGGACGAGGCCCTCGCCGGCGGTACCGGCGCGGTGATCGACTGCGTGCTGGATATCGACGAGATGGTCCGGCCCATGGTCGCCGCAGGCTCTCCCATCACGGACTTTTTGCTGGATTAAGGAGGGGACGGGCATGAAAAAGCAGTTGGATACCCGGCGCAGGCTCTATACCCTGTGCATTCTGGTCCGGGATATTCCCGGTGTCTTGAGCCAGGTGGCCCGGCTCTTTTCCCGCAAGGGCTATAACATTGAATCCATCGTCTCCGGCGAGACGGACCGCCCCGGCATCACCCGCATCACCATCGGCATCCTGGCCGACCAGGGCATGATCGAGCAGATCGCCGCCCAGTGCAGCAAGCTTCTGCCGGTGACCGCGGTCAAGATTTTGGACGAGGATACCTCCATCCGGCGGGAGATCGCCCTGGTAAAGGTGGGCGCGGCGGACCGCAACGCCCGGGACGAGGTCATTCAGCTGGCCAATATCTTCCGGGCCAAGGTCATCGACGTCAGCCGGGAATCCCTGACGTTGGGGATCTTCGGCAGCAACAGCAAGATCACGGCGCTGATCGGGATGCTGACGGATTACGGCATCCTGGAAATCGCAAAGACCGGTACTATCGCAATCGAAAGAGGGCGTAGCACCATATACGACGACAATAAACTCAAGGAGGAATACGATTATGGCAAACATGTATTATGAGAAGGACTGTGACCTGGGCAAGCTGGACGGCAAGAAGATCGCCATCGTGGGCTACGGCTCTCAGGGCCATGCCCATGCCCTGAACCTGAAGGAATCCGGCTGCGACGTGTGCGTGGGCCTGCGGGCGGGCAGCAAGAACTGGGCCGCTGCCGAGGCCGCCGGTCTCAAGGTCATGACCGTGCCCGAGGCCGCCAAGTGGGGCGACATCGTGATGATCCTGATCAACGACGAGGTCCAGGCCGATGTCTATAAGAAGGACATTGCCCCCAACCTGGAAGCCGGCAACGCTCTGATGTTTGCCCACGGCTTCAATATCCACTTCAAGCAGATCGTGCCTCCCGCCGACGTGGACGTGCTGATGATCGCCCCCAAGGGCCCCGGCCACACCGTCCGCTCCACCTATGTCAACGGCAAGGGCGTGCCCTGCCTGCTGGCCGTGTATCAGGATGCCACCGGCAAGGCCCATGACATCGGCCTGGCCTACGCTGCCGGTATCGGCGGCGCCCGCGGCGGCGTCATGGAGACCACTTTCCAGGACGAGACCGAGACCGACCTCTTCGGCGAGCAGGCCGTTTTGTGCGGCGGCGTAGTGGAGCTGATGAAGCTGGGCTTCGAGACCCTGGTGGAAGCCGGCTATGCCCCCGAGAACGCCTACTTCGAGTGCATCCACGAGATGAAGCTCATCATCGACCTGATCAACAAGGGCGGCGTCGCCATGATGAACTACTCCATCTCCGATACCGCCGAGTACGGCGAGTATGTCTCCGGTCCCCGGATCCTGCCCTATGAGGAGACCAAGAAGAACATGAAGGCCGTCCTCACCGACATTCAGAACGGTACCTTCGCCGGCAAGTGGATTGCCGAGAACAAGAACGGCCGCTGCTTCTTCAATGCCTCCCGTTCCATCCTGGCCAAGCACCAGATGGAGACCGTGGGTGCCGAGCTGCGCCGCAACATGCTTTGGGGCGACGATACCGATCCCGATACCGCGTCCAACTGATTCCCCGCACATAAAGGGGATGCGGACCCCGGCACAGCCGGGGTCCGCGTGCCATTGGGACGCCCCTCCGGCTGCGGCGGTTCTCCGTCCCATGCTGCTCCGGCAGCCCCATTCTATCAGGAGGTCGATCTTCCATGCATTCTGACGTCATCAAAAAGGGAATCCCCGCCGCCCCCAACCGCTCCCTGCTCTATGCCCTGGGCTATACCAAGGAAGAGCTGGAGCGGCCGCTGATCGGTGTGGTGTGCTCCTATAACGAAATCGTACCCGGCCACATGAATCTGGACAAGATTGCCGAGGCAGTCAAGGCCGGCATCCGGGCCGCCGGCGGCACGCCGGTGGAGTTCCCTGCCATCGCCGTGTGCGACGGTATCGCCATGGGCCACGTGGGCATGAAGTACTCCCTGGTGACCCGGGACCTCATCGCCGACTCCACCGAGGCCATGGCCCTGGCCCACCAGTTTGACGGTCTGGTGATGATCCCCAACTGCGACAAGAACGTGCCGGGCCTCCTGATGGCGGCGGCCCGGGTGAACATCCCCACCATTTTCTGCTCCGGCGGCCCCATGCTGGCCGGTACCCTCAATGACGGCCGGCGCACCTGCCTTTCCCACATGTTCGAGGCGGTGGGCGCCTACTATGCCGGCAAGCTGGACGAGGCTGGTGTGGAGGAGTACGAGCAGAACGCCTGCC
>ENA-UEYL01001327-UEYL01001327.1-human-gut-metagenome-genome-assembly--contig:-NODE-1327-length-21684-cov-4.936409_pt1 | contig 21684 bp, 15 predicted proteins | sample MGYA00242941_ERZ507946 | MGnify/ENA primary metagenome ERZ507946 (study PRJEB26167, sample SAMN06115482) | human gut metagenome | host: Homo sapiens | place: China:Guizhou | collected 2015-03-11...
ACTGAGGCGCTTCACGTAGTAGACGTGAACAGCGGTAACCGCACCAAGAATGCCAACGGGCAGGAGGCCAACGCACTCGAAGTGAATCTGGGAGCTGCCGATGAACTGGCTCGCCAGCTGCGACTGAGAGATATGGGTGGTATCATTGTGGTGGACTTCATTGATATGAACGAAGCCGAAAACAGACAAAAGCTTTACGAACGTATGTGTGCCAACATGCAGAAAGACAGGGCAAGACATAACATCCTACCGCTCAGCAAATTCGGACTGATGCAGATTACCCGCCAGCGTGTGCGCCCGGCAATGGATGTCAATACCACAGAAATCTGTCCCACCTGTTTCGGAAAAGGCACTATCAAGTCCTCTATCCTCTTTACGGACACTTTAGAGAGTAAAATTGACTACTTAGTCAACAAACTGAAGATTAAGAAATTCTCGTTACACATCCACCCGTATATTGCTGCTTACATCAACCAGGGACTCGTTTCCCTGAAACGGAAATGGCAGATGAAATACGGATTTGGTATCAAGATTATTCCAAGCCAGAAACTCGCGTTCCTGGAATATGTATTCTACGACCCGCAAGGGGAAGAGATTGACATGAAGGAAGAATTCGAAATTAAATAAGAAAGACGGCGAAGTAAATCAGAAACTTCGCCGTCTTTTTTGTTTTCCTCACCAACTTTTCAAAATCATTGGCCGATATCTAAAAGAAACTCACCCTCTATACAGAAGCGAACATCACTCCCCTACACATGCAAGGTGATAAATTTCTTTACTGTCCTGCTTTGTCAGCTTCACATAATTCCCAACCAACTCTCCTTTATTGCGATGCAGACTATCCGCCAAGCGATCAATATCAGGATTTTCAACACCCAGTTCTTTAAATGTCACAGGCAGACCAAGAGAGTTAAAGAAAGCTTTCAGCTTACCAATACCCTCCAAAGCAACCGCTTTCTTATCTTCTGATTCAGGAACGCCCCATACACGAACAGCATATTGGGCAATCTTTCCTACATTATGCTCTACCATCCAAGTCATCCAGGCAGGGAAGATAACAGATAACCCAGCACCGTGGGTAACACCATAAATAGCACTGATTTCATGCTCCAGGAAATGCGAAGCCCAATCTTCCTCACAACCTACGCCACAAGTACCATTATGCGCAATCATGCCCGCCCACATTAAGTTGGCACGCGCACCGTAATCTTCAGGATTTCTCATTACCTTGGGAGCTTCATTGATGATAGCCATCAAAGTGCCTTCACAAAGGCGATCTCCAATCTCCACCTCCTGAGTGTTCGTAAAATAACGCTCCATGATATGAGCCATCATATCAGCCACACCGCAGGCTGTCTGAAAGGACGGTAAAGTATAAGTAAGTTCCGGATTCATAATAGAGAATACCGGACGCAAAACTTCCGGTACACGTAGACTGAGCTTCTGCAAACCGTCCAGTTTCGTTATAACCGTATTACCGGAACCTTCACTTCCGGCAGCAGGAATAGTCAGCACAACAGCTACTTTCAGCGCTTTAGTCACTTTAGCCTTTCCGATATAGAAATCCCAAAAGTCACCCTCATAAAGCACACCTGCCGCTATGGCTTTGGCCGTATCAATGACAGAGCCTCCACCCACAGGCAACAGCATATCAGCCTGTTCACGGCGGCAGAATTCAATGCCTTCATACACTTTCGTATCTACCGGATTCGGCTGCACGCCACCCATCAAACAATATTCAATCCCTGCTTCCTGCAAGGATTGCTTCACCCTATCCAGCAAACCACTCCGTACAACAGAGCCGCCGCCGTACACGATCATCACTTTCCGCGCACCATGCTTCCGCGCCAGTGCACCGACTTGCATTTCCGTAGCCTTACCGAATACAAATTCAGTAGGACTGTAAAAGACGAAATTATTCATTAACGGATATATTTACTATAACGTTCGAAGAAGCGCTTGAACGCTCCCCATTTCATCAACCCTTTTTCAAAGACAAAGATACCCAGGAGAGCACAGAATATTCCCAATAATACATCAATCAGATAATGATGCCCCGAATAAACAGCCGTACACCAGATCCCCACCATAATAAACGCGAATAACGCTATCAGCCAGCCCTTACAGCGGTTCATTATAGCATAAGCCAACGCCACAACCATATATGCCGCATGCAGTGAAGGAACGGCTGCAAATACGTTTGCATTACGCCCATAGATAGAGTCGAAGATCGTGCATCCCAGCAGTTCGTCAAAGCGCCCCAGTCCGGCCACATTTCCCGGAGTATCCAGCATCGCCTCAAATCCATAGTTCATAGCGTACCAGGGGGGAGCGGCAGGATGAATATAATATCCGGCAAAGCCAATAAGATTAACCAGCAGGAAGACCATAGCAAAACGAAGATACATCTGGCGATCTCCCCTCAGATAAAGCCACAAACCGAAAGCTATAGGCACAGGCACCCAGCAGAGATAGAACACCCCGGCAAAGAAATCGGCTACCGGCCAGTGATGTATGGCAAAGTATTCACAAGGAATCAGCGTATCTCCATTCACGGATATACCGAAAAGAGACTTTTCCGCTTCATACAAGCCCTGCACATCAATAGGGTTCACCTGGTAATTGGGATACACCCGCATCCAGTCATAAGAAACTGCAAAAACAACAAAAGGCAGTAAAGCCACTGCCAGCTTACGGGTTGTCTTTCCTGCAAAAAACAGAACCAGGAACAAGCCCGTCATTAGAAAATGCTCCGTACGAAGCCCGATACAAGTAGCTGTCAGCAACAGGAAAGCCAACGTAATGACTACCAGCAATACTGTCTCTCTCACCGGAGGGAAATATCTATTTATCATTTATTCAAAAGTTTATAGCAATGTGCCAGACGGACAAAAGCCGTCAGATTAGCCAATATGGCAATGATTGCCATAGGAACAATCAGGATCAACATCGGGTCGAAGAGTGTACAATCGGAAAATATACCGCAGAACAGAGCTCCCAGACTGGTCAGCACCACTCGCTCAGGGCGCTGCATAATACCTACTTTACATTCCAGTCCCAGACCTTCGGCACGTGCGCGTACGTAACTTACCATCAGCGAACCGATCAAAGCAAGAAAAGTGATAATGGAACCCACGAAATAGCCCTGCAAAATAAGATAATAGGATATACCGAACAAGGTAAACAGTTCACTGTAACGATCGAGCACTGAATCGTACAATGCCCCGAAGGTGGAAGACATATTGCCAAGACGCGCCACACGACCATCCATCATGTCAAACAGCCCGGCGAAGAGTATCAGTCCGCCTGTCCATCCCACCAAAGAAAGATCCTCTTCCGAATCTGTCACTAACCCTGCATAAATAAATATACCGGCAGCCACAATGTTAAGTATCAACCCGGTAGTAGTAATAAAGTTAGGCGTAATGCCAATTTTAATCATGCCACGCACAACGGGATTGATAATCTTGTATATCACCTGTTGCAGCCAATCTCTGTAATTCATGTTCATTCTATTTTTTTCTCCAAACGTTGTTTCAGAAATCTTTTTAAGTTGTGGTTCCGGTAGACGAAGACCCGTTGCAAATAGTAGTTCCAGAAAAAGGCAACCAACAGGGCAACCGTTATTTTAGACAAGATAAACACATCATAGACGTAGTATCCCAGCAACCCGTTCACCCATTTCATTCCTGCCAGCCATTCCGTCAAAGCAAAAGTACCCCATGTATTGATAAGGATGCTCCCACCCCAGACTATGAAATACTTCAGCCCCACATGTATCTTCTTGCAATCTTCCGCCTTAAATACCCATTCATAGTTGATTACACAATTAACAATACCGCCAACCACGGAACCTATAAATGTGGCATACAAATAATATATACCAAATAATTTCACCAAAAGAATAGTTATCAGAAAATCGATTACAGTAGCTATTTGTGCAGAAAGCTGCGCCTTCATAAAAAGCCACACTTCCCTGCGCCAACCTGCAAACCGACTCTGTTCTTCTACTCCATCAACCATCTCGCCACAATTAAAATGATAAAGCCATACACTCCCGCCAATACGTCGTCCATCATCACTCCCACTCCGCCCGGTAGATTTTCCATCCGCCGGATGCCCAGCGGTTTCAGAATATCAAAGAAGCGGAACAAAACAAATGCTGCCAATCCATACCAAATATGACCTGCCGGAGCTGCCAGGAGCGTGATCCACACACCTACCATCTCATCCACCACCACGCGCGACGGATCTTCACCCCAGTAGGGTTCCAGACGGTCGGTAGCCCAAATACCGGCTACGGTGAACAGGGATATCAATGCGACAGTCGTCCACAACAGACAAGTTTCTGATATGAGTAAAGAAAGTCCGAACCATATTAGCGTAGCCAGTAAAGCGCCCGCCGTGCCCGGAGCAAAGGGAGAAAAGCCTGAGCCGAAGCCCGTGCCTATCAGGACAGGAAAGAAGGAAGGTCTCCTCATAGAAAAAAGATATAAAAGAGTGATAAGGTGATAAAGTGGTAAAGCGATAAAGTAATACTACATCACCACTTTATCACTCTACCACCTTATCACCTTATTATTATTTATTAATCCAGATAGCTCGGTGATTTTTCACCCACCATCGTACGGATTGTTTCTTTCACCATTCTCCATTGAGTGAACAGATCATGAATCGGTTCATGCTCAAAGTCGTGCATCGGGCTCTTGCAGAAGAATGACAACCAAGTCTGGATTCCAGACATACCTGCACGCAATGCCAGGTCACTGAAAATAACGAGGTCGAGTGCAATAGGAGCTGCAAGAATAGAGTCACGGCACAGGAAGTTTACTTTGATTTCCATCGGGTAACCCATCCATCCGAAGATGTCGATGTTATCCCATGCTTCCTTATTATCTTTACGGGGAGGATAGTAGTTGATACGAACCTTGTGGTAAACATCACCATAGAGGTCGGGATATTTTTCCGGTTCGAAGATGTTATCGATAACAGACAACTTGCTGACTTCTTTTGTTTTGAAGTTTTCGGGTTGATCGAGCACTTCGCCGTCACGGTTACCCAGAATGTTGGTAGAGAACCAACCGCTTACACCCAGCATACGAGTCTTGAACATCGGAGCGAGCACTGTTTTCATCAGCGTCTGTCCACTCTTGAAGTCCTTACCGGAGATGGGCACATTCATCTTCTTAGAGAATTCCCACATTGCCGGAGTATCTACACACAAGTTAGGAGCACCCATGATGAACGGAGCACCTTCTGCAATTGCAGCATAAGCGTAGCACATACTCGGAGAAATCACTTCCGTGTTATTAGCCTTCATTGCTTCTTCCAAAGCAGCAAGCGACTCGTGTTCTTTGCACAACGGAACGTAGATTTCAGTACTTGCAGCCCACAGCACAGCAATACGCTCGCAGTTGTTGGCAGCCTTGAAGTTACGGATATCCTCACGCAGTTGCTCCATCATTTCCCAACGGGTGGCAGCCTGCTTGATGTATGTACCATTCAGACGTTTTGCAAAGTTGTGGTCAAAGGCAGCAGGCATCGGTTTGATGGCTTGCAATTCCTCTTTTACCAGATTTAAATCTTTCTCTTTCAGAACTTCTGCATACATCGCAGCTTCGTATGCATTATCAGGGAAGATATCCCATCCGCCGAAAACAATGTCGTTCAAATCTGCCAAAGGCACTACGTCCTTAATCAGCTTTTCGTCGTTGTTCTCCATGCGTATTGTGGCCATCTGTGTAATAGACCCAATAGGTTTTGCCAGTCCCTTACGAGCAGCCAATGTACCCGTGATCATGGTGGTTGAGACCGCGCCACCCACTCCGACTACCAGTACACCCAAACGACCAGTTGCCGGCTTAATGTTTTCTTTCATTGCCATTGTATCTTTTAAAGTTTAAAAAATTGCTCAAATTTAGGCTATTTTGTTCAATTGAGACTCGTCATTTTATCCGATTTAATGTTCTGTTAGTAAGATTTAAGTTAAAATGTCATGTGCAGACTGATTCTAAGACCGGATTTATCAATTCCAGGCAGATTTCTGTAAGTTAATCGCCATACATAGTCGAGGCGGATTACCTTCAAAATATTCTCTACACCGACACCCACTTCCATATAAGGGGTATCCCCCATATAAGAGGTTGTGACGGGAAAACGAAAAAGGTCATTGCTGACTGTCGGATTATTTTTGTCGCTCAAATTCCCGTACAATCCCCGAAACGAAAGGACTTCACGCCATTTCAACTTTTTCAGCAAAGGTACGCGGTTGAACAAAAAGCCATTTAGATAGTAAGTAACATCCCACGAAGCATATTCATCATTCATAAACTCCATGGCATTCATCAGGGAGTAAGACTCCGGCTGAATGGTATAAGAGAGGTTGGCGTTCGGGATAATCAGTAACGGAAAAGGTACTTTATTCCAAACTTTTCCGGCTTTCAGGATAACGTCCGTATAGCCGAAGGCCGAAAACCAGAAACGTTTCTGAAAACCTGCCTCTGTATATTGATAGGTATAATCACCGCCCAACACTCCTTTTGCAGCCATCGTGTGCGAAAGCGAGAAGACCGGAGCATCCAGCGATACCGGAAAGCGGTTCCATTGCGTCTGAAAGAATTTTTCATTCGGCGCATAACGCAATTTTACTTCAAACTCGGTATTCGATATATTCTTCACGGGCGTTGCCATCTCATCTTGTTTCAGGAAAGGGATAAGATACGAAGACTCATCCTGCCGGAAGCGGGAAGTGAGCTGAAAGGAGAAACCGGAATGGAACTCATTGGTGTAAGTCAGCTCCGCCTTGCGCTGATAGCCTATCCGGTCGTCCTTCTGGCGCTTTAAGCTCAGGAATACGTTGTCCTGACTGGTATAAAGGTAATGTTGTCCGTATTGGTTTACATCCGAGGTATATCGTGCTTTCAAAGAGTGAATAGGAAACTCGTTGGCATACTCCTTCTTCTTATGGAAAGAATATTCCACTTCCGCCATTCCCTTCATCCGATGGTCTTTGAAACCATAAGCCATGTATCCTTTATAAAATAGGTGTGGATTGAGCCACGCCGTAGTCATACCTCCCGCACGCAGACGCACACCTTCCAGCGTATTACCGCTTATGGTGGTATTCATCATACCTATATAGAACAGGGGTTCTTTCTCTTTAGGCGCGGGTATATATCCGGTAAACAGCACTTTCAAGGTCTTCTCCGTCCAGTAATAGACAGGATACGTGCGAAGCTGCACCATCATTTTATCAACGGAAGTTTCCTTCTTGCTGACTTCCACCTGACGGTTATCGTCCCAGTAAGCTTCCGTACGATGCGTTGCTTCGGCCGGCTCAATCACTTTTTCCGGCTTCTTGAAGGCTGAAAGGGCATCCGCAGAAGGTTCATACACATAGTTCCTGTAATATACATCCCGCTTGGCATAGATACCATCACTGTTATCCACCAACTTGAATTCGGTAGTGATATGTTCGTCAGCCAACTGGCGCGTACCGTCTGCCCCACGGGTAAAGTTCTGTTCAAGAGACATATAATCCACAAAATTCAGATTAATTTTCTGTGGAAAGTTCATGGTGGCACGACGCACGAAATAGGTACTATCCAAAGTTACGTACAAGTGTCCCGTAAAACCGAAGGATTCGGAATTGAAGGGTACGAACGTCAGGTCCACACAAGGCTGGCCCGCTATCGTAAGCGTGTCCATCAGATAATATTTATAGAATGAAGGGCCCAGGGAAGAGAGCGGACTTACGAACTTATTGGTGAACAGCGTGATGTTGTTCTCATAAATATCTACATCCGTCATCGTCACACTGATGGCTTGCTCCATGCCTTGCTGCGAAAGCATCTCATCCACGCCGGCCTGTTTGCGAGCATGTACGCGCTGTTTCTGGCTTTTGGGAGATTTGCGGTAATAGTCCGTAGCCAGCAGCTCACGGTTGGAGACGGCAAGCACGGGCTTTCCCGTAACGGCGGAAGTATCCACATAGTCCGTCAGAAACTTGAACTTACGATAAAGCCACTTCTGTTGCTTTACGCTGTCAAAGTTGTTGATGGCAAAGGTCATCTTCTCATAACGATCCCGTTGCCAGAAGTCCAACTCTTTGGGCGAATAGTCATCCCGATGTTCTATCATTTGTCGCACAAATTCCACGGCGGGATTATCTTTTTTCTTATATCGCTCCCGTTTGGGCTTTACCACCACTTCATTCAGGGCATACGTTGCCGGCGAAAGGGCGATGGTAAGACGGATACCTTGTGCCGGATGAATAAGACGGGTGTATTCATTATATCCAATGGCAGAAATAACCAGCACGGCTTGGGGGCGGTAGGTCTTGAAAGAAAACTGTCCTTTGTCATCGGTCATACCTCCTTCGGTAGTACCTTTCAGATACACAGATGTATATGGGAGAGGCTCACGGGTTAACGAGTCTGTAACAACACCTTGTACCACATATTGTGCTTGCAGGGGGAAGCTCATCCAGCAAAGGCTGATGAACAATAAAATCCTTAAAAAAGTAAACCTCATACCTATTTTTATATTAAGTGACAAGCTACGAGCTACAGGCTACAAGTGGCTGCGCTATACCGACAAGCGCAAGTTATTGCCACTTGTAGCCTGTAGCTTGTAACTCATCACTTCTTTCTTCCTTCTTTAACGCCCGCAAAGGTACGCAAGAAAACTATTTTAGAAAGTTCAGTTTTACTGAATAAATGTTCTAAAAAACCACTTTTGCACGAAACACTTCCTTTTGCAGGCTGTTGTATATATCTTAAACGACGCGAAAAGCATCGAAAACCAATTAATAACCTAAACAACTTAATTATGGAATGGATAATAAACCAGCTCAGGGAGCGCCCCGAACTTGCCATATTCCTCACCCTGTTTCTGGGGTTCTGGCTTGGCAAGCTACGCATCGGGAAGTTCAGCTTGGGGACGGTCACAAGCGTATTGCTTGTAGGCGTATTGGTAGGACAGTTGAAGATCGACGTGCCAGGCCCCATCAAATCCGTGTTCTTTCTTCTCTTTCTGTTCGCCGTCGGGTATAAAGTAGGACCGCAGTTCTTCCGCGGACTGAAAAAAGACGGACTCCCCCAGGTAGGCTTTGCCGTACTGATGTGTGTATCCGTATTGGTAGTGACCTGGCTTCTCGCCCTCGTGATGGGCTACAATCCCGGTGAAGCTGCCGGATTACTGGCAGGTTCGCAAACCATCTCCGCCGTCATCGGAGTAGCCGAAGACACCATGGCAAACATGGGACTGGACGAAGCGCAACGCCAAAGTTATATCAATATCATCCCCGTATCTTATGCAGTGACTTACGTTTTCGGTACGGCAGGTTCAGCCTGGGTACTCTCCTCCCTCGGTCCAAAACTATTGGGCGGACTGGAGAAAGTAAAAGCTGCCTGCAAAGAACTTGAAGCCAAAATGGGTAGTTCCGAGGCAGACGAACCGGGCTTCATGCACGCCGCACGCCCCGTAACCTTCCGCGCCTACAAGATAGAAAACGAATGGTTCAAGCAAGTCCGTCGGGTGATAGACTTGGAAATGTATTTCCAGAAAGATGGCAAACGCCTGTTCGTAGAGCGCCTGCGCAAGCAAGGAGTCGTTCGGGATGTGTCCCCGAATACCGTATTGAATATAGGAGACGAAGTCGTTCTCAGCGGACGCCGTGAATTCGTTATCGGCGAAGAGGACTGGATAGGCAATGAAATACAGGACGCACAATTGCTCGATTTCCCGGCAGAGACGTTACCTGTCACGGTCACAAAGAAAACGTTCGCCGGAAAGACAGTGGCGAATATCCGTCGGCACAAATTCATGCATGGCGTCAGCATCCGCAGCATCAAGCGTGCGGGAATTGAAATACCCGTATTGGCACAGACCAAATTGGATGCCGGCGACGTCATCGAAGTAGTGGGCACCAAGCAGGAAGTGGAAAGTGCCGCTGTACAAATAGGATATGTGGATCGGCCTACCCACCAAACGGATATGATATTCGTTGGATTAGGAATTCTGATAGGTGGTTTGTTCGGTGCATTATCCATCCACATCGGTGGTGTCCCCATCAGTCTGAGTACGAGTGGTGGCGCATTGATAGCCGGATTATTCTTCGGTTGGCTGCGCAGCAAGCATCCTACGTTCGGACGTATTCCCGAAGCTTCCCTGTGGGTACTGAATAATGTAGGGCTGAATATGTTCATTGCTGTAGTGGGAATAGCTGCCGGACCGAGTTTCGTACAGGGGTTCCGGGATGTCGGGCTCAGTTTATTCATTGTAGGTGCCATAGCCACTACCTTGCCGTTAATCATCGGTTTACTACTGGGTAAGTACGTCTTCAAGTTCCACCCTGCAATAACACTGGGATGCTGTGCCGGAGCACGTACAACGACAGCCGCACTGGGAGCAATACAAGATGCAGTGGAAAGCGAAACGCCTGCGCTGGGCTATACGGTAACGTATGCTGTGGGCAACACCTTATTAATAATATGGGGTGTCGTCATCGTACTGCTGATTTAACCCGGCGGATATATCATACAACTGATATACCGTATGCAAGAAACTAATCGCCGCGATGCGAAGAATTAATCTTCAGAATGCACATTATTATTCTTACAACAGCTATTGTAAGAAAGAAATATATCTATCGTAAGAAAGTAATACATCTGTTGTAAGATACAAAAACAATTATGGTATGAATAATTTTATGCATTTCCGAAAATAGATTCTTGCATCCCGAGAGTTAGCTTATCACACTCCCAGGATTAGTTTATTGAACCAAAAGATTATATGATAACAATTAAAACTTAATGATATGGATACCAAAAACTTAGAAAAGAAAATGGAAACGATCAGCCCGTTCGAGCTGAAAAACCAATTGATCGATATGGCCGATGAAAGCCTGAAGAAAACTGCCCGCACGATGCTGAACGCAGGACGCGGTAACCCTAACTGGATAGCTACCACCCCTCGCGAAGCCTTCTTCCTCCTGGGACAATTCGGACTGGAAGAATGTCGCCGCGTCATGAACCTCCCCGAAGGTATCGCCGGCATCCCTCAAAAAGAAGGCATTGCCTCCCGCTTCGAAGCCTTCCTCAAAAAGAACAACGCCGCCCACGGTGCCAAGCTCCTGGAGCAAACTTATAACTACCTGTTAATGCAACATGCCGCCGATCCCGACTCCCTGGTACATGAATGGGCAGAAGCCGTCATCGGCGACCAGTATCCTGTGCCCGACCGCATCCTGCACTTCACCGAAATACTGGTGCAAGATTACCTGTCGCAAGAAATGTGCGATAACCGCCCTCCACGCGGCACATTCGACCTCTTTGCCACCGAAGGCGGAACCGCCGCCATGTGTTACCTCTTCGACTCCCTCCAAGAGAACTTCCTGCTGGATAAAGGTGACGGCATCGCCCTGATGGTACCCGCTTTCACCCCCTACATTGAAATTCCGCAACTAAGTCGCTACCAGTTCAACATGATAGAACTACATGCCGACCGCATGACGGACGACGGATTCCACCTCTGGCAATACAATGACAAGGACATCGACCGCCTGAAAGATTCCGCCATCAAAGCGCTCTTCGTGACCAATCCCAGCAATCCGCCCAGTTACGCCCTCAGTCCGGAGACGATGGCACGCATTGTTGATATCGTAAAGAATGATAACCCCAACCTGATGGTTATCACGGATGATGTATACGGCACATTCAGCCCGCACTTCCGCTCATTCATGGCTGAACTGCCGCACAATACGCTTTGTGTCTATTCCTTCTCCAAATATTTCGGAGCTACTGGCTGGCGTGATGCCGTCATCGCCCTGCACGAAGACAACATCTACGACAAGCAAATCGCCCGCCTGCCGGAAGATAAACGCAATGCACTGAACCGCCGTTACTCAAGCCTGACTCTGCATCCCGAAAAAATGAAGTTCATTGACCGCATGGTAGCCGACAGCCGACAGGTTGCACTGAACCATACCGCCGGCCTGTCATTGCCCCAACAGATGCAAATGAGTTTATTCGCTTCCTTCGCCCTGCTGGATAAGGAAAACAAATATAAACTGAAGATGATGGAAATCATTGAAAAGCGTCTGCATGCCTTGTGGGATAATACGGGATTCACATTGATAAAAGATCCGCTCCGCGTAGGGTATTACACAGAGATCGACATGCTGGTATGGGCAAAGAAATTCTATGGAGATGATTTCGTAGAATACCTGAAACGTACCTACAGCCCGCTGAACGTCGTATTCCGCCTGGCGAAAGAAACGTCTCTCGTCCTGCTGAACGGCGGTGGTTTCGATGGTCCGGAATGGAGCATACGCGCCTCGCTTGCCAACCTGAACGAAAAGGATTATGTGGTCATCGGACAAGGCATCAAGCGGATTCTTGACGAATACGCAAAGGCGTGGAAAAAGACTACGGAAAAATAATGCGGAACCGTGTCACCCCATCACTATACGTGCGTAGAGAGAACGTACACCCATGACGGGTAAGCACCTCGCGAATAAACACCAGACCGATTCCCTGCCCGTTCGGTTTGGTGGAAAAGAAGGGACTGAAGAGCTTTGCTTCAGTCTCTTTTGTTATACCGGGACCATTATCTACCACTTCAATCGTGGTAGGAGCGATTGTGCGAACTACAACCCGACCCTGCTGGATCGTTCCTTCGGGTGCATGCTCTATGCTTTCCGCAGCATTCTTGATAATATTCACCAATACCTGTTCCAGCAGTACGGCATCAAAGCGTACCGGTTCCAGCTTCGGATCACATTCCAGCCAGAGAAGAATATTCCGGTCGTTGCACATACCCTCCATAAAGCGTTTACACATGGAAGCCAGCTCATTCAGTCTGCCCGTAGCCAAGGTAGGCTCAGGAATCTTCACGACATCGGCAAAACGGGTGATAAAGCGGCTCATGGAGAAGCAACGTTCTGTACAAACGCGCATCACATCGCAGATATCCTCCATATCCTCTTCGGTGGAAAGAGCTTGTTCCACAGTATCGAGCGTAGACGTAATACCCGCCGTCGTATTGTTCACCTCGTGCGCAATCATACGAATCACCTTCTCATACGCTTTCTTTTCAGCACGCATCACCTCGTCCGTCATCTTCTCTATCAGATAAAAAGGATGATGAAAACCTCTGTCGATAAAGGAGGAATGGGTACATTTATAGATATTCGAGTCATTCAGACGCACCACTGCCGTATGATCTTTAGGGATATTCGCCAGTTCTTCAGCCAAAGGAGAGTCTATATTCTCAATTTTCTTTCCCATCATCTCCTCCAGGCGTACTCCCATCATCTTCAACCCCATCGGATTAAGCTGGGATATTTCACCGTTCAGTGTGGTAATGACAACTCCCATCGGCGAAGCCTGAATTAGCAAGTCCAGAAAATGGTTTTGCTCACGCAGACGTAAACGTTCGTTCTTCAATTGCTCCATCATACGGTTGAACACATTTACAATGCGATCCGCCTCGTATTGCCCTACTTTGCTGAGCCTGCTGCTGAAATCCTGTTCGCGCAGCAATTCCATACCGCTACCGATAATATTCATCGGTTTCACAATCTTACGATAGAAGATAAACAGGAACACCAGGATAAATACAATGATTCCCTCTACAATGTAGAGGTGCAACGGCTTCATCCCCTTTGCCAAGTAGAGAAGCACACCACCTAAACCCAGAAGGAAAAGGACAAGTATGGAGAAATAGAACTTTATTCTCACGTAATTAGTGATTAGTGGTCAGTGATAAGTGATTAGCGGAAAGTGATAAGTGATTAGCGGGCTGCGCTTTAATGCCGCATTGTGCTAATCACTTATCACTTACCACTTATCACTTTTCTGTGACTGTTATATTAAACTTTTCCAGTCGGCGATAGAGCGCGGCACGACTGATGCCGAGCGTCATAGCTACCTGACTGAGATTTCCCTTATGGCGATCGAGCGCCTGCAAAATAGTCTGACGCTCTATTTCATCCAGCGTCATGCCTGCCAGAGACGATGCGTCCGAAGCCTTCACCGGTTCATCATGGCGCAGATATTGTGCGTCGAAATCCGAAGCATCCAGCGTCGGCTTTCCGCTGACGAGGATCGTACGCTCTACCAGATTCTTCAATTCACGGATATTTCCCGGATAAGGCAAGCGGGAAAGGAAGTTCAAGGCATCTGCCGAGAATTCCGTGCGGGGCAGTCCGTTAAGCTCTGCCTGTCGGTCGGCAAAGTGGCGTGCCAGCAAAGGAATATCTTCACGGCGTTCGCGAAGGGAAGGCAACTTAACGGTTATCAGGTTGATACGATAAAACAAATCTTCGCGGAATGTACGTTCCGATACCATCTTGCGGAGGTCGGCATTGGTAGCGGATACTACACGTATATCCGTCTTGCGGGGACGGCTGTCACCCAGCACTTCAAACGTCTGATCCTGTAATACACGGAGCAGTTTCACCTGACAGGAAGGATCGAGGTCACCGATTTCATCCAGAAAGATAGTACCCTTGTTGGCAAGTTCAAAGCGTCCTACGCGGTCCGTTGTCGCATCCGTAAAGGCCCCTTTCTTATGGCCGAACATTTCGCTTTCAAAAAGGCTCTGCGAGATACCGCCCAGGTTGACCTTCACAAACGGCTGTTTCACCCGCTGGCTGTTGATGTGGATGGCTTCGGCAATCAACTCCTTACCCGTTCCACTCTCACCGGTAATCAGTACCGAGGCATTGGTACGCGCAATGCGTGCCACCGTATTCAGCACTTCCATCAATCCCTGGGATTTTCCGATGATATGGCTGCGGTTCAGCGTCTCGCTTTGTTCTTCCGGTGCGCCTTTCGGAACGGCAGCCAGTTCAAGAGCTGTTTCGATGCGTTGCAACAAAGCGGCATTGTTCCACGGCTTCGTGATAAAGTCGAACGCGCCCGCCTGCATGCCCTGCACGGCAAGTTGTATACTTCCCCACGCCGTCATCAGGATAACGGGTACATCGGGACGGAATATTTTCACTTGCTTCAACAGAGTCAATCCCTCTTCTCCCGTTGTGGAAAGGGTGAAGTTCATGTCCATCAAAATGAGGGCAGGTGTCTCGGCACGCACCACATCCATTGCTTCGCGCGGTCCGGGAACAGTTTGCGCTTCATATCCTGCACGTTTCAGCATAAAACTGAGGGAAGAACGTACGGCACTATCATCGTCGATTATCAGTATCATAAGGTTTCGTTGTTTTATGGTTTGCAAAAATAAACGATTTCACACAGAAAGCACAGAATAACACTGTTTTTTTCAATAACAAGCGAAAAACAGTTATGAGTTATAAGTTATTTTTCATAACTCATAACTCAAACTCAGTCTCTCACAATTTCTTCAAAGTCCGCCTCCAGTTCACTGTTCCGTTCAAAATCCCAAAGCGTCAGACTGCGAATCTGATAGAAATAGTACCAATAATAATAGAGCTCGGAAATATGTTTTTGTCTTGCTTCATCTTTTGACTTCTGTGCGTCGTTCAGGTCCAGCGTACTGATTTGTCCGATCATAAAGGTTTCCACACTGGTTTTATAGCGTTTTTCGGCAATGCCGTCAGCTTCCTGTGCAATGCCTAATTGTTGTGCCTGATTATTGAAGTTCGCTACGAGCAGGAAGATATCCTGATTGAAGTCCATCTGTTCCTGCCGGATTCTGGAAAGCACCACTTCACGATTACTCTTTGCCACACGTACTTTACCTCGGCGTTTTCCCCAGTCCAAGATAGGTACTTTCACACCTACCTGCACAATCTGATTATCAAGCAGCCCCTTGTAAGCGGAAGTCAAATCACGATCCTGCCCTGTATAACCCACACTGGCAAACAGGTCGATGCTGCGCAAATTGCCGCGAGCCGTAGCCACTTCATAGTCCGCTTCCAACTGGCGACGACGGATATTCTGTGCAAACGAGTTCCGATCCAGAGCCTTGCTCAATACAAGATTATATTCCATCTTCATATCCGGCGCAGAACTCGGCAACATCGGATTCAGGCTCTCGTCTTCCGACAAACCGAGGAACGAACGCAACTGGAACATTTTCGCATTCAGGTTACTCTCCGCTTCCGTCACGTCCGCCTTGCCTTGCAAAGCATTCAATTTCAACTGCAACAGGTCATTTTCAGAAATCTGCCCCATCTTGCGCTTTGCCACTGCTACTTCATAGAGGCGATCGGCATTCACTTTATTCTGGTGAGCAGTTTTCAAATTTTCTTTTGCCAGCAGCAGATTGAAGAAATAAGTGATTGTCTTCATCGTCACCTGTTCCGTAGCAGTAATAAAGGCAGCTTTTGCTTCTGCATATCTCACCGGTTCAATACGGCGGTTCCATTTCAGGTTGTTCACTCCGAAAATAGGTTGCGACAATTCCAGGCTGACGGGGACGGACATAAACCGTTTATCTCCTCCGGAGCCTAATTGCTTGATATATTCAAGAGAAGAGGCCAGTGACAGTTTACCGCCCGTAAACCATAAGTTCTGGTCTATGGAGAGCGTTCCGGAAAGTCCCAGCGTATTGTTACGCACGAATGAGTAGGAACCATCCGAATTTTGATATCTACTGTAAGATTTATTGTAATTGGGTAAAGTACCGTTCAGATTCACTTCCGGTAACAGGTCGGCACGGAAAGTACGATATTCCCAGTATGAAGTCTTCAATTCATTCAGCGCTACGGCGGCATCCACTGACTGGGTACGTGCCAAAGCTATCGCTTCATTTAAAGTGATGAGACGTTCACGTTCGTTTGTCAATGTATCGTTCTGTGCAAAAGCGGCGAACGGAAATAGCATCCAAGCTGCGAGTAAAATATTCCTTTTCATGTTTATCAAAAAATAGTTGTAAACAGAAAAGCAAAGAGCGTGCCAAAGCGCCAGGATGCTTCTGGGCAGGGGTGGGTGTTCATTATCGGACAGTGGGGATGTCCAGAAACGGACGGTAATTAGTGATTAGTGGGGTACTAATCACTTATCACTACCCCACTAATCACTAATTAAAGCACTCCCTTCGAACTCGGCAATTCAAAGTGATAGATATCCCTCTTCACCGCCATCTTTATAGCGCGGGCCAGCGCTTTGAAAATGCCTTCTATCTTATGGTGCTCGTTCTGGCCTTCCGCTTTGACATTCAGATTCATCTTGGCGGCATCGCTCAGGGATTTGAAGAAATGCAGGAACATCTCTGTCGGCATCTCACCTATCTTTTCACGAATGAACTCTGCATCCCATACCAGCCAGGGACGTCCGCCGAAGTCCAGGCAAACCTGGCAAAGGCAATCATCCATCGTCAGGGCATAGCCATAACGCTCGATGCCACGCTTGTTGCCCAATGCCTGATAGATGCAATCGCCTAATGCAATCGCAGTATCTTCTATGGTGTGATGCTCATCCACTTCCAAATCGCCTTTCACATGAATCGTCAGGTCCAGACCGCCATGCTTGCCTATTTGCTCCAGCATGTGGTCGAAGAAACCCAGTCCGGTATGAATGTCACAGGCACCGTTACCATCCAGATTCAGAGACACGAAAATATCCGTTTCCTTTGTTGTGCGGTGTACTTCCGCTTTTCGTTCTCCGGCAAAAAGAAATTCGGCAACTTTATCCCAATCTTTCGTAACAAGGACACATACCTCTTCCAGACCTTCGCAAGCGGCAGTTCCACCTTCTGATTCCGGCTTCAGCAATGCTATATCATCCTGCAAATAAATAGCCCGGCACCCCAGATTCTTAGCCAGTTCCACATCCGTCGGACGGTCACCGATAACGAAACTTCCAGCAAGATCGTACTCCGGATTATTCAGATACTTCGTCAGCATTCCTGTACGTGGCTTCCGGGTAGGTGCCATATCTTCCGGCATACTACGGTCGATGAAGATTTCATCAAACGTAATCCCTTCACCTTCCAGCGTCTTCATCATCAGGTTATGCGCAGGCCAGAAAGTTTCTTCCGGGAAAGATGCCGTGCCCAATCCATCCTGATTGGTCACCATCGCAAACTCGAAATCCAATTTGCTACGGATGAAGCCCAGGTTACGCATCACTTTGGGATAAAACTCCAACTTTTCCAGTGAATCCAACTGGTAATCAACGGGCGGTTCAAGCACCAAAGTCCCGTCACGGTCTATAAATAATACTTTCTTCATGTACTCAAAAATTGTACTTTGTAAATTATCAGATTATAAATCCCTGCAATGCTTCTATCAGTTTATCATTCTCCATCCTCGTTCCTACCGTCACACGCAGGCAGTTGCCACAAAGCGATATAGAATTACGGTTGCGGACGATGATCCCCTCTCCTACCAGATAATTATAGATTTTCACCGCATCCGTCACCCGTACCAGGAAGAAATTGGCATCAGACGGAAATACTTCCACTGTCAACGGCAATTCGGAAAAACGTTTCTCCAAATCCTCGCGTTCCTCTTTCAGCCTCTTCACCCAACGCTCTATCTCATAATACTTATGCAACATCTCTATTGCCTGTTTCTGAGTCAGTTGGTTCACATTATAAGGGTACTTTATCTTGCTCAGGATACCGATGATTTCCGTAGAAGCAAACGCCATTCCCAGACGGATAGCCGCACAGCCCCATGCTTTAGAAAAAGTCTGGAACACAACAAGATTCGGATATTTATCTAAATCCAGCAAGAACGACGGAGATTCTGAAAAGTCACTGTACGCCTCATCCAGTATCACCAGCCCTTCAAACTCACGCAGCAACTTCTCTATCTCACTGCGCAACAGATCGTTTCCCGTAGGATTATTGGGCGAACACAGGAATATCAGTTTCGTCCGTTCATCCGCAGCTGCCAGCAACTTATCTGCCGAGAACTGGAAATGCTCGTCGAGCAGGACTTTGCGATACTCCACATTATTCACATCAGCACATACCTGATACATGCCGTAAGTGGGATCGATAGCCACCACATTGTCCACTCCCGGCTCACAGAAAGCACGGAAGACCAAGTCGATAGCTTCATCGCTGCCATTGCCCAGGAAAATATGCTCGGGAGCCACCTTCTTTATCTTGGAAAGTTCCGTTTTCAATTCCCACTGCATCGGGTCGGGATAGCGGTTGTGCGGCAAGTTGTACGGGTTCTCGTTCGCATCGAGAAATACCGATGCCGTTACACCTTTATATTCATCACGTGCCGAAGAGTAAGGTTTCAGCTTCCAGATATTCGGACGGGTCAGTTCTTGCAATGTTTTCATGATCTATAATATGATAAAGTATTGAACACTGATTACGCGAATTACACAAATTTCATCTTTACCCTTATTCGTGTAATCCATATAATTTGTATTCTATATTGTTTTTAATCTCACTGTTACCGCATTTTTATGCGCGTCCAGATGTTCATTCGCCGCCATCTCTTCAATGGCAGGACCGATATTCTTCATACCTTCCGAGCGGATTTCCTGGAACGTAATCTTCCGGATAAAACTATCCAGGCTCACACCGCTATAAGCTTTTGCATATCCGTTCGTCGGCAAGGTATGATTCGTTCCCGAAGCATAGTCTCCCGCACTTTCCGGAGAGAGCGATCCCAAGAAAACGGAGCCCGCATTCACCACACGTTCTGCCACCTGCATATAGTCCGCAGTTTCCACAATCAGGTGTTCGGGTGCATATTCGTTCGTCAGTTCGATGGCCTCTTCCATATCCTTCACCACAATAAGCTTACTGCTGGCAAGGGACTTCTCCGCAATTTCCTTACGGGGCAGAAGTTCCAACTGACGTTCCACCTCCTCTTTCACAGCCTGTTGCAAAGCCTCCGAAGTGGTAATCAGCATCGCCTGACTATCCACACCGTGTTCTGCCTGGCTCAGCAGATCCGCAGCTACAAATACCGGATTTGCCGTTTCATCCGCCAGCACTTCCACTTCCGACGGACCGGCAGGCATATCAATCGCCACATCACGCAGACTGACCAACTGTTTCGCTGCCGTCACATACTGGTTTCCCGGACCGAATATTTTGTAAACCTTCGGCACGCTTTCCGTTCCGTAAGCCATCGAAGCAATAGCCTGTACGCCACCTGCCTTGAATATCCGGTTCACCCCTGCCACCTGTGCAGCAAAAAGAATAGCAGGATGCACCCGTCCTTCTTTATCCGGTGGTGTGCAAAGCACAATCTCCTTACAACCCGCAATCTTTGCAGGCACAGCCAGCATCAGCACCGTAGAGAACAGAGGAGCTGTTCCTCCAGGAATATACAATCCCACCTTTTCAATAGCCACCGCCTTTTGCCAGCACGTCACGCCCGGCATGGTTTCCACCTTCTTGCCTTCAAAGCGCTGTGCAGCATGAAAAGTCTCTATATTCTGTTTAGCCAGACGGATAGCCGCCTTCAGCTTTTCATCCACCAGCGTCTCCGCTTCTTTCAGTTCCGCCTCCGTCACCGCCAGCGATGTCAGCTCCGCCTTATCAAACTTTGCCTCCATCTCCAGCACCGCACGGTCACCGTCCGATTTCACGCGGTCTATAATCCCCCGCACCGTATCGAACAGATTCTCAATATTCATCACCGGACGTTTCAGTATCTCCGCCCATTGTGATCTATCCGGATTATTTATTAATTTCATACCCTATTCCATTTTTAAGATTCATTCTACACTATCACCCCTACACCATCACCTCTGCACTATCACCCCGAATGGTCCCCGGCCTCACTGTAGGAGCGTCAAACGCAGGTAGTATGTTCAGCGTCAAGAAGGGCAGGCTGTTTGAGCGTAGCGAGTTCCTGCCCTTTAGCTGAAAATGCTACCGGAGTAGCTCCGGAAGTGCAGCCTTGAGTTTTTCTTTTGGTATCTTTTCTTTTGTCTCAAGACAAAAGAAAAGTACATCACAATATCATTTTTTCAATCGGCAGCACCAAAATTCCTTCTGCCCCCAGCGACTTCAGCTTTCCTATAATCTCCCAGAAGCACTTTTCATCCAGCACCGTATGTACTGAGCACCAGCCCTCCTGTGCCAACGGCATCACCGTCGGGCTCTTCATGCCCGGAAGCACCTGGATAATCTCTTCCAAACGTTCCTTCGGTGCATTCATCAGCACATACTTCTTATCTTCCGCCGTCTTCACAGCATCCATACGGAAAAGCAACTCTTTCAGGATCTCCTTTTTCTCGTCACACAGATTCCGGTTACCAATCAACAGCGCCTCCGATTTCATCACCACTTCCACTTCTTTCAACCGGTTGCTCACCAGCGTAGAACCCGAACTAACAATATCAAAAATCGCATCTGCCAATCCGATACCTGGTGCCACTTCTACGGAACCTGTAATCACGTGTATCTCCGCATTCACATTCTGAGTTTTCAAGAATGTACTGAGGATACCCGGATACGACGTCGCAATCTTCCTTCCTTCAAACCACTGCACACCCGGATATTCGATATCCTTCGGAATAGCCAGTGACAAACGGCATTTGCTGAATCCGAGACGCTTTACAATCTCTGCATTTTCATTCTTCTCCACATATTCATTCTCGCCTACGATACCTATATCCGCCACGCCTGTTGCCACTGACTGCGGAATATCATCATCACGCAAAAATAATACCTCTACAGGAAAATTAGACGATTGTACCAGCAGTGAACGTTTCACCGCATTCAATTTGATATCCGACTCTCCCAGAAATGACATCGTCTCGTCATAAAGCC